>MDSZ01209898.1_pt1 | contig 11230 bp, 13 predicted proteins | sample 811201 | NCBI WGS metagenome assembly MDSZ01 (sample SAMN05326647, study PRJNA326480) | marine metagenome | isolation source: seawater | place: Indian Ocean: North | collected 2010 | reverse complement strand
CTTTAATTGTCATAATATAGTTCTAAAATGTTCAGAAACAATCTCAGGTATTGAAATAGAAAAATGTAGTAGCTTCAAGATGGAACCACTAGATCCTTATTTATTAAACTTAATACATTGTTATAAGAGTTCTATCGAATTTATTCTCGACAAAAATATTAAACTAAATACATTTCAAATAGTTAATGAATATAGTAACATAACTATCTCCTCCCAGCCTTGACATGTATAGTGTACATGTTCTCTTCACCTTTTGTTGGGAAAAATCTCAAGTAGGCATTTCCGTAAGCATTATTATATTCATCCCTAATCATGTTCTGGAAATACTTGTTACTGATAAACCTCTTCCTTGAAAAAGTATAATCTTTTTCATTATGTTTCAACTGAATATCGTCATCCGAAAGGTCTACTTTTACATAGTATCCTTGCCAGTTGTGAATATACTCAATTGATTGCGAGATGATTGCATTACCATTACTGTCTGGTCGGCACTCTTTCAAAAACTGCTTTTGTGCTTGTTCGAAAGCTTCCTTGTAATCTGGATCAGATGGCTTGCTATTCTTCTTACTTGTTTTCTTATTCTTGAAACCTCCCTTTCTAAGAGAATTCTTGTTCTTAAAATCCTTTTTAAAAACCTTACGTACCTTTTTGTCTTCGACTGGACTTTCTTCTGTTTGTTGAACTGCTGATGGAACAACAATTCGGTCTTCATCGTTGCATTTTTTAAATACACTTTTTGCGTTTCCCTCAGAGGGAACGTCGTTACTCATTAAAGCTTGTAGATATGACATTATGAGCTAATACTTTATTCTAATATTAGTAATCATCAATTTTTTTCAAATAATCTTGAATATCTTATTCTATTTTCATATTCAAGTTTATTTTTTGCCTTCTCTATTGTATTTTCATACCTTTTTTCTGGTGGTAATTTAGCTTGTTCAATTTTATATAGATCAATATCTTTCATATGTTGTTCTACTAGAATTTTATGATATTTGGAATCAACTTTTGTTAAATCCAAATCCATAATACCTTTGTAACCTTTAATAATATACTTGGACATATTATTCCGAAATCTAGTTTATTTGATAATTTGTCAAATTTTTTTGTTGATATTTAATATCGTTTATTATATAATGTTAGATTCCAATTATTATAAAAAGTATATAAAGTATAAAAAAAAATATCTAGAACTTAAAACTATTAATCAAATAGGTGGCAACCTTTCTAGTAAAGAAGTTATTGAAGTTATTTATAAAAGTAAACATTTTAAACTAAATAGCACAAAAGAAACAATTGATTTTTTAAAAAAATATAAATTATTCAAAAGTCCAAATGAAACCTTTTATGTATTTGATCTACATAATGTACTAGATCTATTAGATCAAAAATATCAGATTAAAAGAACATCAGATAAAAAAGTAATTTGTTGTTCTTACGTTGGAAGATATTCCCCTTTAAGAGATACCGCCAGAAGTGAAATTAAAGAAAGGATAAAAAGTGGTCAAATTGATTGGGGTGTATTAGTATTTAGAAGAGGCAAGGAAAGAAGAAACGAAAATCCATTTCTTTATCATAAAGAGGGTTCAAAATCTTGGTTTTGTAATTTAATTAAAGGTGATTATTTTTTTGATGATTCAAAAGATCATGTAGAATCAGTAAAGTCTACACCCAATTTGAATATAAAAGTAATACAAATTCTTAATAGAAAAAAATTAATAGAACAAATAGAAAAATTGAATTTTAATTTTAGCATTGGGCCTTAGAATCTTATTAATTGCTCTTGGGCAGGCACAATGGTGCAAAAGGATAGGAGAAGTGCGAGAAAGGCAAGGGAATTATGAGACGACGGATAACAAACATCAAAAAACAATAATCCTTACATGACAGGTGCATAGATAAAGGCCAAGAATGTACACCCCTGGTGCAAAGTCTCTTCATGATGGTGGATCGAGGATATGAGATTTTAGATTCATGAAATGAGATAGTTTAGGAAATATAGAGAATATTACCAAAATATTAATAGTCATGTTTTAGCATTAGGTATTATTTTGTAAGGCATGGACGCATGTCTTTGACAAAGAGTACCACACTCGATTGAAACAAATGCATCCAGAATCGACGGTCGTCTGATTTTTTCAGGTTCTATTTGGACTTGGAATTAGTTGAAAAACCATAAAACCCAACCTTGTTTAGAGGTCTGTAGGTATTGGCAACTTACACTGATGAGTAGCCCGTTCTAATAAAAGAGCGGGTAAACCGTTCTTTTCTTTTAGTTCGAAAAATTCGAAACCTTAAACAAATTATTGATAAATTTTTATCAATAGTTTTATTAATATTTATAATTTTGATATACATCTAAGTTTTCACCCAAAATATTCTCCATGTCTAATACCAGTAGTTTTGGCTCTGATATATATAAGTTTTTGTTACCTTGTAATTCATATATAAATTTATTTTTATTTAACTCAAAGTTTGAAATGGGATATTCATGGTGCCACATTAGAATAGTGTAAGGATCTATAATCTTCTTAAAAATAGTATCCTGATAATCTGGATATGTATTTGCAAAATACATAGATGATCTTGCAATTAAGCCCCGATATTTATCTGCAGGATAAAAATTCTTTTTTCCATTTGTTTTTATATATATTTCTCTATCTGATATTGGCTCAGTGTATTCTATTTCATTTCCCATATTATCTAGAATCTTTGAATTCGGAAAAATTTTAAAATCAGAAATATATTTATAATTACTGCGATGGGTATTTACTTTAGATGGATATAAAATAATATTATGTAGATCTCTTTTTAATAATTTTTCATTACAATATAGAGACTGTGGTATGACATGTTCTAGCGAATATTCTTTTTCTTTGATGTCTACAAATTTTTTGTAAAAATCAAAATAAAAGGGTCGTATATTTTTATAACTAATATATTTACTAGGTTTTAATAATATAGACCTTATCATATATTATTTACTTATAAAATAAAAATAACTTTTTTATCTAACATTATTGTCCTTTCAATCTAATATTCTCTTCTTTGACACCCTTAGAAACCATAAATTTAGCAACATCATCGACTTTGTCACCCTGTAAATGCATTATTAAATTTTCTTCATCAGATTTTATAGAACCGTTACAACCATGCGATTTTTTAAATTCTTTTAAATATTGTTTCAATTCACTCTCATCAATATTCCAACCACTTGCATAAGTATTTGTTTTTCTACCCTTTTTTTCTTTCCAGAGTAGAACATTTATTTCATTGTCTAAAGCATTATTTTTATTCTCTAGACTTACATCATTATCTTCTTCAAAAGGATTGTCCATAATGAATTAATCATAGATGTTATAAAATAATTCTATCAATTTTTTTATGTCTCACATACAATGAAACTTTCTGCGAATTAATATCAAAACCTATTAAATCTAAATTATCAGATTAACAGATTCATTTAAAATGGTCTTTTTTATTCTTTCCAAATTTTCCATATATTTTTCTATTATTCCACTAAAATCAAATTGAAATGTTTGATTCATCTCTATCTTTTGTAAATTCTTCTTATCTTTTATCAAAATAGTAGACAAATGAGATTTTTTCCTCCTAACTACTTTAATATTATCTTTCTTTAGGATCTCATTATTTTTAGCATAAAGAACCTCTCTTATTGTTATCTTTTTCTTTACTCTATCTATCTTATATATAATAACAAATAAATCGAGACCGTTATTTTGCCTTTTAATATAATCATTATAGCTACCGTGAGGTAGTCTTAAATCTGAGGGAACATGTTGAGCACTAAGAGCTTTTGATTTTACCTCAAATCTTCTTCTACAATTATTATTTGAACATATGATATCTAGCGAAGGTGAATGATTTCCAAGAACTTTTAAGGACTTTTGGTGACAACACGGACATTCAAAATTATTACCTATGAAATTTTCCATGATTGACCCTATGTATTTTTTTAGTATAGGAGATAGGATTGCTTCTTGAGGACATTCTCTACAAAGATGATTTCCTCCACAGAAGTAGCATTTTTTTTCTTTACATTCTTCTACACAGTTTTTAACTTCATGTAGATCTGACTTATTTACAATGCGTGTTAATACCATTATATATTAGACAGTTTATAAATGGTTAAATAAAATTCAATTTTTTTTTACTACTTAAAGTAAATAAAGATTTATAAAATAAAAAATGTATCTTCACTATCTATTTCAATACTCCTAATTTCTGGAGATGATTTGTATATATTACCACTTCCTCTCTCTAAATATATACTTTTGTCAATCTTAATGCGATTTGGTTCACGATTTAAAACCTTTCCAATCCACCAGCAATTATTTTTATAATTCTGGAATACAACTTTATCACAAAGATTAATATTACAATAATTTATCTCAATAAGATTACCAAAAATATTTGTTAAAATTTGCAACTCATTATCTTGAATTGGCAAAGATGTACCTTTTGGACTTGATATTGAAATATTTAAACTGCGAGGATTTGAATCTTCTAAAACTAAATCATTAGTTGATATATCTAATATAGAAGAGTCAATATTTGCCCTACACATAGGACAGGTAGGACAGGTAGGACAGGTTGTAGTCCATCTGTCTAAACAAAATGAACAGAGAGAGTGTGAACAACCCAAAGTAACTAAATTACGATTCTCATAACAAACGCGACATGTGTCCATTATAAAGTAAGAATATTGGTATAATTTTTAAATTTCAATTATTTTTTTTACCTACCAAATATAGGTAAGAATTAGTTAGTGTATCTAATTCTTCCTCATCAATTGTAAAAAAGGTATATTGATTTCTCCTTTCTTTAAATTTAAGATGAATATCTTTCAGACTTTGAAGTTCTGGTTCATCCCAAAGGTCAGGGTCAAGATTAAAATTAACTATCCAAGACCAAAAAATTTCATATACTGATCTCGGTTTCCTAACTGAATAATAATTTTTTCCATCCCGATAGAAATAAGTAAATTCTTCGGAAACTATATAATTTTTAACACTGATAAAGTCATCTAGATTTAATTGGATAGTTTTTAGAAATTTTGATATATGATACTGATATCCCCATTTATTATCATCATTTGGACTATCATATTTCACATTTTTTTTGACATATGTTAGTACTCCTTCATAGTAATCTCTAATAAAAAGAGGATGCCAAGTAGCAGATCCTAATTCTTCCAATTTATCTATAATATTGGAAGAATCAATGTCAGTTTCAGGCACTGATTCATTACTTATCAAAATAGTTGGCGGGCCATCCATTAATTATGAATTATTAATATTAATTTTTATTTTTTCAATTTTTATTAGAAATAGTTAAACTTGTACTTTTTCATCTATTACTTTTATTTTTATTGGTCTTCCTGCTTGTTCTCCTGAAGATGGTCTCTTTTTTGATTTTGAAACTTCTGTTTCATCAAAACTGAGTTTTAATTCGATTGACCCGACCTTAAAATTATTAACACAATCTTCAATTATATCAAGCAATTTTTTAAATCTACCATCGACATTATTCCAAAAATTTTCATCATTGTATTTCTTAATTATTTTTAAATCTCCATTTTCGTCATAACTAATTGATAACTCTAAAACTCTATCATTTTGGTTAATATGAAATTTATGTCTTCTTCCTTTATCAGGATGAACTGATAGATAATTACGCCTATCAAGTTCAAAATATATACCAGAATCCTTAGTGTTAACTCCACTTAATCTTAATCTATTATTATGTGCTGTACTCTTAACACAATCTAAAACCTCGTCGGTAAAACTGGCGTAAAATTTATGATAATGTCTTTCTGTCTTAGAGGTGTATCCATATCTTGGTACACTCTTTCTAGGTGGTGGTGATTGGAATTCTTGTGTTAAACCACCTAATAATTCTTTAGCATGAAGGTATTTTTTTTTATATTTTAAGTATTTATGATAATAAATATCTGATTTATTTTCCATATATATTAAACTATATTAAAGTTTTTATAAAATAAGTTTATTCTTCAACAGTCAAATCTGGAACTTTATGACTGTAATTTCTAGTTGGGAACAAAATTACTTCTCTGATGGAATCTTTGTTAGTTAGAATCATAGTTAGTCTATCAATTCCAATTCCCCAACCTGCTGTAGGAGGTAGTCCGTATTCCAATGCTCTAACAAAACTTTCATCCGATGGTGGAATTTCATTATCACCTTCTGCTTTTTGTTTTGCTATTTTATCAAATATTTGTTTCTGAATAATTGGATTATTTAACTCGGTATACGCATTACAAATTTCTTTTCCATTAACAAATAACTCAAAACGTTCTGTCTTTGTTGCATCTAAACGATGAGGTTTTGCAAGTGGGGACATGATAAGTGGATGATTCATTAGGAAAGTAGGTTGAATACATTTTGGTTCTACTAATTCTCCAACAAGATTATCAACTAATCTATTAAGAGTAAATGGTGGTTCAGGTTTAATATCTAAAATACCATGCAAATTAATATATTCTTCTGTTGCATTTTCAGAGTTGATATCGGGAAGAGTAAAATGTTCATCTCCTAGTTTTTCTCTAATCTCAAGTTGTAACTCATCTAACATGTCTACTTGTTTAAATGGAGGTGTAAAATCAATTTCATTACCCATCCATTCTACCTTCATAGTTCCCTTAATTTTTTGAACCATATCAACTAGTAACTCTTGTGTCATTTCAATTAATTTATAGTAATCTGCTCCTGCCATGTAAAATTCACAAGCAGTAAATTCTGGGTTGTGAGTTGTATCAATTGATTCATTTCTAAAATTTTTTCCAATTTCGAAAACACGATCTAATCCACCGATTACCAATTGTTTTAAATATAGTTCCGGTGCAATTCGCATGTACATGTCTTGTTTCATGGCATTATGGTGAGTTATAAATGGCTTTGCAGTTGCTCCACCTGCCTGATTAGCTAGGACAGGTGTTTCAACTTCGATAAAATCTCTTTCAATAAGATAGTTTCTAAGATTTGCAACAATCTTATGTCTAGTCTGAAAAATTTCTCTTACTTCTTTGTTTAGCATCAAGTCAAGATAACGGTTAGAGTATCTTAACTCTTTATCTACTACTCCAAAATGTAAATGAGGTAGCATATGCAAACATGGTGCCAGAATTTGCATATTAGATGGAACTATTGAAAGTTCACCTTTTCTTGTTTTTGCAATATAACCTTTTACTCCTACAATGTCACCTCTATAGATAGAGTTATTTACCTTATGAAATTCTTCTTCTGAATGAAATGATCGTAGATCAGACATTATTTGAAAATTGTGATCATTAACTAGAATAGTATAGAAATAAAGTTTTTTACCGGAAGCTCTCTTTAGCATAATCCTTCCAATAATTGATTCAAATTTATCCTTCAATCTAGTACCAGGTTCAATTTCATTAAATTCTTTAATAATCTCTTTGATATCCCTACTGGTTTCCCAATAATTTGGATAGGAGATTACATCGGAATTAATACGTGTGTTATAAAAATCTATTTCGCTTGTTGATTGCATTAAATGAAATAAATAAAATAAAACGTAAAATTAAATCAATTTTTTTGAAAAAAATATATTAATTAGTTAAAAAGAAAGTTCTAGTAATATATATATGGTAAGAATAATATGTCGTATTAAGCCTCCTAAAGAAGACAATATAGAAATAGTAGAAGATTCCAAAAAAATATATCTTTATAAAAAAGGGAGAAATTTACTTGACAAGAGTATTATTAAGCCTTACCAGTTTGAACTGGATAAATTTTATGATTATAATATTAGTACGGAGAGAATTTACAAAGATGAAATAAAACCAAAATTATTTAATGACTTTGGTGTATTTATTTATGGTCATACTGGAAGTGGTAAAACCTATACAATGTTTGGTAATTCAACTGATAAAGGTATTTTCGATTTAATATCTGATGAATTTGATATAGATTATGAATTAGAAGCAGTTGACTTAAGATATAATGGAATATTTGATTTATTTACAAATAATAAAATAGTATTATATTCAAATGGGAAAGAGGATACATGCCATAATTCAAAAAAACAAAAAATTAATTCTGAAAATTACGAATATTTTAAAAATAAAATTATGGAATCAAGAACTACTGGAAGATCAAAACATAATAATACTTCATCTAGATCTCATTTAGTGTTATACATTTATAAGAATAATAAAAAATATACAATTGTTGATTTAGCTGGAAATGAAAGAAAACCAAAATTATACAATAAAAAGAATGAATATGAAACAACCTATATTAACTCTTCTTTGCTTGCATTAAAAGAATGTTTTAGATCTTATGGTAAATCTTACATGCCTTATAGAAGATCAGATTTAACTAGACTTTTAAAAAAAATAATAACAAAAAAAAATTTAATAATCTGTACAATTCATTCTGGATTTCCATATTTTTATGATTCAATAGATACTTTAAATTATATATATAGTTTACTAAACAAAGTTAAATCTAAACCGGATTTTTTTGAAAAGAAAGTATTACCAATGAGTCCAAAGAATAAAAATAAAAAGAAAAAACTACCTAGTCTTAATATTAAAAATTCAAGAGTTGGTAAAAAACTTATAACTCCAAAAGATTTATTTATTTCTTCTAAAGATTTAATAAGTGCAAAAGATTCTTTATCTCCTAAAAATTGTAAATATAAAGATCCTTTGGATGAATCAGCAACTGAAAGTTTATTTATGCAAAAAGTTGCAGAAAGTAAACATAATGATTTAAAAATTGAACTAGATAATTTACAGGATGATTATTCTGATGATTATGAAGATTTTGAAGAAAATTCAAATGATGATGATGAAGATAATATAATTGATAATGCTTTAAAAAGTCAAGCTAAAGATTTAAAAGAAGATAATCTAATTGACGAAGAATCTTTTCTAAAAAGATACTTACCAGAATATAAAAGTAAACTGAAAGATGTAGATTATCGAAGAAAAATAGTAGGAATAGTAAATAATTTATTGTATAAAAAAATAGTATCAAATTATAAAATATTGTTAGATGAAAATTTAGATAATGCTATGATAGACAAGCTTATTTTTACAACTGCTTCTACTTTAGAGGTTTCAATTAATGAGATTTTAAAAATGTAAAGGTCTGAATTTACTAAAAAGTTATTAATATGAAAGATACCTTTCAAAATAAAAAAAAAATTTAAAAGAAAAATATTAGAATATGGTGCGGTGAAGGTGATTGTAGCTGGGTCTTGAAAGACTAATCTGACTATTAATAAAAATAACAAATATATTCTGCCAAAATTATTTCAGAAAGAAGTTTTGTTAAGGGAAGTTTATAGTCTTTTTTATATTCTGTGTCCAATTGTTTACCATCGATTCGGTATATCCAGTTAATGAAAAAACTATACCTGTATGATTACCCAAAGTTAATACTTTTCCAGATTTCTTCATAAAAAAACCATTTAGATCTATATATATCCAAGAAACTTTATCCTCTTCACATTCTATATTTTGATCTTCTTCTTTAATATACAAATAATCTTGAGAATTAAAGGTTACTTTTTTAAGTTCTAATTTTGGTTCAAATTTATAATAAGACATTAATTAATTATAAAGAAAATCTTTAAATATATAAGTTTTTAACAAATTCTGGAATCTCTTGTTTATTATCTCTTAAGGTTTTAAATTTTTCAAAAGAATATTTAAAATCTTCTAATTTAAGAATTTTTTCTCCAGCTCCATCATATATTGACTCTTTTAATAATCGCATACTATATTTTTCCTTTGTCATTTGAAATATTGTTTTAATATCACCAGCTTGGAATTTTAAAATATCCTTATTCTTTTTTATTAAACCTAATATTTGATCCTCCAAATCACGTTGCTCATTATCCAATTTCCAACCTTCTTCATCCATGAATTTAAGTAATATTTTTTTCAAAGATTCTTCTTCGTAAGATTCTAGATTAAATCTAACTGGAAATCTTCTTTCTAATCCTTTGTTATAATTGAAGAAACATGTTTCCACTTCTTCTTTGTAACCTGCAATAATACAAAGAAACTTATCCGATTTTTCTGTTAGATTTTGATTGATTGTATCAATACATTCTTTAGTAAATACATCCTTCTTCTCTCGATTACCTAAAGAATATACTTCATCAATAAATAATACACCTCCGTCTATAGAATCAATAACTTTCTGAGTTTTTACTGCAGTATGACCACAATACTCACCAATTAAATCTGATCTTTTAGCTTCTAAAAACTTTTCATTTTTAAGAAAGCCCATCGCGAGATATATTTTTGCAATAATTTTTGCCAGTGTTGTTTTACCAACACCTGGCTCTCCAGTAATTACAACATGATTAATTTCACCAGAACTATTCAATCCATGAAGAAAATAACTCAACTGTTTAAATACATTATCTTTTACTTTTTCCATTCCAATTATTTTTTTTAACTCTTTACAACTGGGAATTAGTTTATAAAGTTTTTCATATTTTGAATTTTTTAATAGATCAAAACGATTTGGATCATTTTCAAAATCAATTATATCATCTATTGAATTTAAATTCTCAAATATTCTTTTTAATTTAGCATTAATCTCATCGTTATCCAGATTATTATATTTTTTTGGCTTTTTTCTTTTTTCATTTGAAATCCATTTTGTTAGTTCCGACCTTTTTCTCTTTTTTGGAGGAGGCTTATATTTTCTTAAATCCTTTACTAAAGAATCATTTTCTCTTTGAATATTTTCAACTCTATCTTTTTCTAATTTCAGATCCTTTTTTAAATAATATATTTGTCTATTTAATCTTCTAACTTCTTCATTAACAAATTGATTATATAAGATTGTATTCCACATTTGATTATTTCTCTCATGAGTTTCACTTAAATAATTCTGCCAATTTCGAAGATTATCTTGTTCTTCTTGATAATACTTATTTGGGTCCGTGTTCATTATATTATACCTTTTTTAGTATAATATAATCGACTTTCAATTCTTTTGTTTATCTTGTGATTTATTATTTGATTCATCAGATGTTGATTCAAAATCTGAATCTTCCAAATCACTATTTTCATAAAATGGATTATCTGTTTTACCTAAAATCAAAGTTTTAGGAGGCTTATCACTATCTACATGTAAATAAATCTTCTTGATACAAGCTCTTAGATAACAATCATCAAGATTATAAGTTTCTTTTT
>MDSZ01124469.1_pt1 | contig 11230 bp, 11 predicted proteins | sample 811201 | NCBI WGS metagenome assembly MDSZ01 (sample SAMN05326647, study PRJNA326480) | marine metagenome | isolation source: seawater | place: Indian Ocean: North | collected 2010 | reverse complement strand
TTTAGAAAACCCGTTCAAAAATGGCAGAGTTCAATAAAGGAATTTATCTTACAGTAAAAGATATTTATCAAAGCAACAAAGGATCTCTTTTACGAACCTTAATTTATACAATTGGACATTTTTTAATTGCCATAACAGTGCTGATGTTAATATCTAATGTTTCATTCATGATTGCTTTAACTGATGCAATCGTTGAACCGATAGCCAATGCTGTTTGGTATTTCGTTTTAGATAAAGTTTGGACTTCTAAATATAAAAAATAAAATTATAATAATCCCCAAAGACCATCTTTTTTTACCCAACCTTTAAAGTTTTCTACTTTTACTTTACACCAACCTTCTTTGCATTTAAGTATCTTACAAAGTCTTCCTTTTTTAAGTCTGGCCGAAGGTTTAGAATATTTAGAAGGTTTACTAAAAATCAGTAATTCATCCTCTATAATGATAGCAGCTTTTTTTTTAGACAATTGGGAAACGTGTATCCATCCTGAATTATTTTCATGATCTATAATTTTTCTAAAGTTTTCAAATTTATCTTGAACTAAAACTGGTAAAAATTTTTTCTTGTAAAATAATTTTATTGGGTATTCAAATGACGGTCCTTGTCTAAGGTTTGTTTCATCATTTCTTAATGTTAAAAAGTATTCATTAGCAGAAAGGTTTTGAAACCAGAAAAAAAAAAATAAAATGATGAAATTTAATTTTAGCATTTATTTATACAACTAGGATTATTGCTTAATTTAATTTTCCTAAAACTATATTTCATTGAGTCAAAAATAATCATTTGATTGTCCAAACCGTCTTTTAAATTAAGAATAGTTTTAAGCACCTCATTAGCTTGCAGAGATCCTAGCACGCCTGCAACTGGAGAAAAGATTCCCTCAGTCTCACAATTATTCTCAGTTGTCGGCTTTTCAGGCATAAAACATCTGAAACAGGATGATTTTTTTTTGAAGTTAAACTTATACAAATGTCCATTAAATTTACTAATCGCAGCTGAAATTAAAATCTTTTTATTCTTTTTACATTCATCATTAATTAAATATCTAGTATCAAAATTATCAGTACCATCACAAATTATATCATAACCACTTATAATAGATTTAATATTTGTTGAATTTATTTTTTTTTTAAAAATTTTTACGTGAATTTTTTTATTATTTTTATTAATAATATTTTTAGCCTGATCGACCTTAAATTTTCCAATATCATGGTTTGAAAATAATGTTTGTCTATTAAGGTTGCTGATCTCAACTTTATCAAAATCCACAATTCCTAATTTACCTACTCCAGATGCAGCCAAGTAAGTTAAAAGTGGACAACCTAAACCACCAATACCAATAATTAACACTTTAGAGTTAAGAATTCTTTTCTGACCAATTATACCAATTTTTTTTAAAATTATTTGTTTTTCAAATCTTTTGAAATCATTAAAATCCAAGCTCATAGATTATTTTGCTCCTGTAGATCCAAAACCTCCAGAACCTCTGTCTGTAAGGTCTAAATTTTCAACTTCTTTAATTTTAGCTTTAATGATTGGACAAAGAACCATTTGAGCTATTCTTGCCCCTTTTTCTACAATATAAGCTGTATCTCCAAGATTTATTAATATTACTTTTATTTCACCTCTATAATCAGCATCTATAGTTCCAGGTGTATTAAGAACTGTTATTTGATTTTTAGCTGCTAAACCTGATCTAGGTCTTATTTGTATTTCAAAATTTTTAGGAATAGATAAAGAGATACCAGTTGGAATAATTGAAATTCTTCCAGGTTCAATTTTTATTTCTTGATCAATGTTAGCAGCTAAGTCCATTCCTGATGAACCAATAGTTTCATATTTGGGTAATTCAACGTTCTTCGATAATTTTTTAATTAAAACTACTGTCATTAACTAAGAGTTTCTTTAAAATTATCTCTGCAATTTTATTAGCTATGAAACTTTTTTTATTTTTTTCTACAACTTGAGTCTTACCAGAGCCATCGATAATTGATACTCTATTATAGTCTGAGTTAAAACCACTATCTTTTTTTGAAACATCATTAGCAACAATTAAATCGCAATTTTTCTCTCTTAATTTAGAAATTGCATTTTTATTTAAATTTTCAGTTTCCGCTGCGAATCCTACAACTAATTTTGGCCTATGTCTGTTATTTTTTCCTAGATATCCAACAATATCTATATTTTTTTCTAATCGTATAGATTTTGTAGTTAAATCATCTTTTCTTATTTTATTTTTACTTTTTTTAAAGGGTTTAAAATCTGAAACAGCAGCTGCACATACTGCAATTTCTACTGGTAAAGACTTTTTAACTTCTTCAAACATCTCGCTTGCTGTAACAATTTTCTTTGTTTTAATCTCTTTTTTAGAAATTAGATTTGAAGGCCCAGTGATTAAAGTGGTCTTTATTCCTAATCTACTCAATGCTTGAGCAATCTCATAACCTTGTTTTCCACTTGACTCATTAGAAATATATCTTACTGGATCTAAATATTCCCTTGTTGGCCCAGCAGTAACAAGTGCTTTAATTCCTCTTTTTTTAATTAAATTTTTTTTGTTAAAATATTTTTCGAGATAGGAATAAATTTTTTTAGGACTTGACATTTTTCCTTCCCCGTATTCCCCACATGCCATCTCACCTTTTTCAGGACCAAGAAACAAATAACCGTAATCTAATAAAGTCTTCACATTTTTTTGGGTGGCTTTATGTATCCACATTCTAACGTTCATAGCAGGAACTAATAAAATATCTTTATTTGACGCAAGAATAACTGTAGTTGCTAAATCTTCTGCTTTACCAAGACTTAATTTAGTCATGAAGTTTGCCGTCGTGGGTAAAACAATAATTATATCCGCCCATCGCGACAGTGAGATATGATCTATTTCAGCTTCAGAGTTTTTGTCAAATATATCTTCAAAAGTCTTATTTTTGGAAAGAGTAGTAATTGATAAAGGCGTTACAAATTTTCTTCCACTTTTAGTGAGTATACTTTTTACTTCATTATTATTTTTTTTTAGCAATCTAATAAGATCTAGTGCTTTATAAGCAGCAATGCCTCCGCCAATAATTAAAAGTATTTTTTTATTTTTTAACATCATGACTAATTAAAATACCAATAAAAAGACAATTACAACACCAAAAAAACTAATTACTAAGTTATTTTTGAAGTTTTTTATTTTCATTTGTTCTAATTCTAAATTTTTATTAGTCCCAATAGCTAGATTTAATTTTCCCTCTGCCATCAACTTAAGCGCATTATCAGCCCTATCCATCAATTCTGGTAAATCAGGTATCCTTTTTAAAATTTCAGATGAAGTATTAATTGCTGTATCAATAGTTGATTTAGGACTTTTGACATTTTTAAGCCAGTCCTCTAGCACAGGTCTAGATACTTCCCAAATATTTGTTTCTGGGTAAATTTTCCTAGCAACTCCTTCCACTACCACCATCGTTTTTTGTAACAATAAGAGTGGAGGCTGGGTAGGCATGTTGAATTTTTCAGTAATTTCAAATAATTGTGCTAATAAATTTCCTCCAGATATGTCTTTTATAGATTGACCAAAAATTGGCTCTCCAACCGATCTTAACGCTTGAGCAAATTCTTCCTTAGAGGCCTCTTGCGGAACCAAACCTGCTTGAAAATGAACTTCTGCGACTTTAACGTAATCTCTCTTGATAAAACCATAAAGAATTTCTGCTAAAAATTTTCTATTGTTTTTATCTAAACGCCCCATAATACCGAAATCAACAGGAATTATATTTCCTTTTGTATCTACAAATAAATTACCTTGATGCATATCACCATGAAAAAAACCATCTCTTACAGCTTGTGTTAAAAATAATTGAATTAGGTTTTCTGCTAGCTTTTTTTGATTAATGCCTTGTTCTCGAATTTTCTGTATTTCTCTTATAGAAACCCCATCAACTTTATCCAAGGTCAATATTTTTTTTGTAGTATAGTTCCAATATATTTTAGGAACAATAAAACCCTGATCATTTTTTGTATTTTCATAAAGCTCATTGGCAGCTGCAGCCTCAAATCTCAAATCCATTTCAATATTTGTTATTTCTCTTAGTAAATGCACTACTTCAATTAATTTTAATCTTTTTGCTTTAGAGAAACTATTTTCAACTATGTACGCGAACAACATCAAAGCATCTAGTTCTTCGTTAAATAATTTTTCAATATTGGGTCTTAGTATTTTAATAGCAACTTGTTTCACTCTGCCTTCATGCTTAATTTTTGCTAAATGCACTTGAGCTATCGAAGCAGCAGCGATAGGTTCAGTTATTTCAGTGATATCTTTATAATAGTTTTCACCTATTTCCTTTTTAATAATTTTTTTTGCATCGTGAAGAACAAAAGCAGGAACTTTATCTTGTAGTCTTTCAAGATTTTTAGCTAAATCTTCACCTATAATATCTGGTCTAGTTGCCAAAAATTGTCCTAATTTTATGAAAGTGGTTCCCATACCTTCTAATGCAACACAAAGTCTTTCCCCAGGTGCTTTTTTTTTATCAATTAAATTTGGATTTGTACCGAGAGATATAAAATTAAAAAATAAACGAATCGGAACAGGTAATTGATGCATTTCATCTATTATCTCTACAGCTCCGGAACTTGAAAATTTTCTCGCAATTTGAAATAGTTTAAAAATTCTTTTCAACATTTAAATTTTCCAACCTGAGTGTATTGCAGAGATACCATTGGTTAAATTTCTATATTCTATATTTGAAAATCCATTTTTTCTCATCAATTTAACTAATTGCTCCTGATTTATAAAAGTGTCTATACTTTTAATTAAATACTTATAAGGTTCGCTCGACCCAACAATAAGTTTACCTAAATGTGGGATAGTTTCTGAATATTTTTTATAAAATAAGTCTATAATTTCATTGTTTACTTTTGAAAACTCTAAACACATAAAACGACCACCTGATTTTAGAACTCTAAAAGCTTCTTTTAGAGTTTTGTTGATATCGGTAACGTTTCTAATACCATAGCTTATGGAATAATAATCAACTGTATTGTCATCAATTGGCAATTTTTCAGCATTTGCGTTTAGCCAATGAATATTTTCAATATTTTTTAATTTTAATTTACCTTGTTGCAACATTTTTTTATTTGGTTCTACGCAAATAATTTCAACATTTTTTTTTGTTTTTTTTGCAAATAACCTAGCTATATCACCAGTCCCGGATGCAACATCTAATAATTTTGTATTTTGCTGTGGATTCATCCATTCAATGAATTTTTCTTTCCAAACTCGATGTAAACCAAATGACATTATATCATTCATTAAATCGTATCTTTTATAAACACCAGAAAATACTGAATTGACTAATTTGGTTTTATCGTAAATATTACTTTTCATAATAGAACTATATGCCAGAATTACCAGAAGTTGAAGTTGTTAAACGGTCCTTGGAGAAAAAAATCGTAAATTTAAATATCAAAAAAGTAAAAATTATAGACGGCAATCTTCGATACAAGGTAAATATCAAAGATACTGCAAAATTAATAGGTAAAAAAATTAAAAAAATTAAAAGAAGGTCAAAATTTTTAATTTTTGAATTTGAGAGAGACTTTTTAATTTTGATACATTTTGGAATGACAGGAAAATTTTTCTTTGTAAATAAAAACAAAAAAAAAATAAAAACTAGCTTTTACTATTCTCTTAATAAAAAAAAAGATGCAAAACATGACAGAATAATTTTTATTTTCCAAAAAAACCAAAAACTTATTTATAATGACATAAGGAAATTTGGTTTTATAAAAATATACAATTTAAAAGATTATAAAAAAATTTTACATTTGAAAAATTTAGGTCCAGAACCATTAAAAAAAAACTGGAATAAACAATATTTCAATAAATACATATTCGGTAGAAAAAGAAATATTAAAGACATATTAATGGATCAAAAATGTATTGCTGGTTTAGGGAACATATATGTTAATGAAATACTTTTTGAAAGCGGTGTAAGACCTACAAAAAAAGTTTCTATGCTCAAGGATTTGGAAATAAATAAAATTATAAAAAATACCAAAAAAATATTGAAAAAATCCATTATTCAAGGAGGTTCATCAATAAAAGATTTTTCTATTGACGATGGAAAAAAAGGTGCTTTCCAACAATATTTTAGAGCTTATGGCAAACAAGGAGAAAAGTGTTCTAACGTAGATTGTAATACGAAAATTTCAAAAATTGTAATTTCTAATAGAGCTAGTTTTTTTTTGTAAAAGTTGTCAAAAATAATAAAGTTGACCCTAATAATACAGGCATATATAAAACTTTAAAAATGCCAAACACTAAATCAGCAGTCAGACGAGTTCGAAGGGTTAAAAAACAGACCCAGGTAAATAGAGTAAGAAGAAGTAAGTATAAAAATGCTATAAAGCAAATTGAGAAATTAATTATTTCAAAAGAAATCGACAAAGCGAAAAAATATTTTCCTAAATTTCAATCAATTCTAATGCAGGTTGCTAAATCTGGAGTAGTAAATAAAAAAACTGCAGCGAGAAAAATTTCTAAGATTTCTAAGAGGTTAAAATAAATTTATCAATTACCAGTTGATTAACTAATTTTTTTTCTACATTTAGTTTTAATATTTCAAAAAATCAAAATATGGATTTACTCAATGAAAAAAATAATTTTTTTAAAATTTTCTATCTGAGCGATAAAGCTACAACCTAAAACGTTTTTTTTTTATTTTAAGAAAAATAATTCTTGCAAAAATTTTTAAAAGAGAGTTTAAATAATTTTTTCAATTTTTTCACCATGGAAAACAAAAACATTAAAAAGCAAAACGTTTATTATTCTGAAGAAGAAAAAACGTTGAACTGGGACGAAGTTCAAAAATCGTTTAAAATCACTTTCGGAGCTGAAATATACAATAGTTGGCTACAAAAGCTTTCACTAATAAAGGAGTATAATGACTATATTATTTTAGGAGTACCTACACGTTTTTTTAGAGATTGGATAGTATCTAGGTATTTAGATAAAATATTGGAACAAGTAAAAAATTTTAAACTAAGTTTGAATAGAATAGAGTTCAAAATTATCGAGGAAAATAAACAAAATCAAGAGCTTAAAAAAATAGACGAACTCAATAAAGTAACTGAAATAAAAGATTCTATATTAAACTATAACAGACTTAATCCTAACTTAAACTTTCATAGCTTCATCAAAGGTAAAAGCAATGATATAGCACTATCTTATTCAAAAAAAGTTTGTGAGCATGTGGCTCGATACAACCCTCTTTATGTATGTGGTGGTGTCGGGTTGGGGAAGACGCACCTTCTTAATGCTATTGGTTTGGAATTACATGATAATACTAATGTAATGTTTATTTCGGCTGAGAGATTTATGTATCATTTTATTAAATCAATAAAAAAAAACGATATGGTAAATTTTAAAGATTTTTTTAGAAAGTCATCAGTTTTTATAATCGATGATATCCAATTTATAAGTGGTAAAGAGAGCCTCCAAGAAGAGTTTTTTCACACATTTAATAGCTTAATAGACAAAGGGTCACAGATCATTATTTCTTCTGATAGATCGCCTATGAAATTAGATAGAGTACAGGAACGTATTAAATCAAGACTAGCAGGTGGTCTTGTCGTAGATATTGAGTCGCCTGACTTGGAACTTAAAGTAAAAATAATTAAGAAAAAAATAGATGAAATCCAAAGTCAATTTAAAGAAAACATAAATTTAAGTGAAGAAGTTATAAATTATATTGCTCAAGAAAGTAAAACAAATATCAGAGAGCTGATAGGCGTATTAAACAGAGTTATAGCTTTTAGTAGAGTGCATAATAAAATTTTAGAAGTAAATGATTGTAAAAAGATTTTGAAAGATGTTTTCAATCAGATAAGAGTTATTACTGTAGATAAAATTCAAAATGTAGTTTCAAATTATTTTAATATTGCTTTAAGCGATATGCTTTCGCAAAGACGGTCTAGACCCTTAGCCCGACCAAGACAAATAGCAATGTATTTAGCAAAAAAAATGACTTCAAGATCCTTACCTGAAATAGGCAGAAGATTCGCTAATAGAGATCACACTACTGTTATTCATGCAGTAAAAACTATTTCACGTTTATCAGATCAAGATGATGAGATGAAAAAAAATATAAATCAAATTAAAAGTCTTTTACTAGAACAGTAAAGAATGCAATTTGTAATAAAAAGAGATATCTTGTTAAAGTCCTTAAACTTTGTTCAAGGCGTTGTTGAGAAAAAAAATACTTTACCAATTCTTTCTAACGTTCTTATTGAACTTAAAAATAATAAATTAACTATAGTTGCTACGGATTTAGACATTATCTTTAAAGATGAAATTTATGATGTAAAGAGTATAAAAGAGGGCAATACTACCACTACAGCAGCTATTTTATTCGATATTCTAAGAAAAATATCCTCTAACTCTGAAATAACATTTGATTTAAAATCTGAAAATAAATTAAGCTTAAAAAGCGATAATGCAGATTTTAATCTTTTGTGTCTGCCAACTGACAATTTTCCTACTTTTACTGATGATTTTGAAGGTAATGAGATCACAATTGATAATGAACGTTTTTTAAAATTATTAAATAAGACTAAAATATCTATCTCGAATGATGATACAAGACATTATTTAAATGGTGTTTACCTGCATTTAACTGAGGCACATGGCCGAATCTTTTTAACTGGAGTTGCAACAGATAGCCATAGATTATCTTCAAGTAGTATAGAGATTACAAATACTGAAAATTTTAAACCAATAATATTACCTAGAAAAACTATTTTTCAACTGTGTTCATTATTAACAGAAAAAAGCGAACAATTATCTATTCAAATTAATGAAAATAAGATCAAATTTAATTTAGGTAATATGATACTAATTTCTAAAGTCATAGACGGAAAATTTCCAGATTATAAAAAAGTTGTTCCACAAAATAATGATAAAACATTGATCGTATCGTCAAAAGATTTTATCAACTCAATTGAACGTGTTGCTAGTGTGTCACTTGACCGAAAAGAAGGAGTAAAACTAGCAATAAACAAAGATAATGTTCAATTATCTGTTAATAGTGCTAATTCAGGTGATGGTAATGAAAAAATTAAAGCTCAATTTAATTCAGAAAATTTAAATATAAGTTTTAATTCAAAATACTTAATAGATATAGCTTCTGAAATAGAAAATATGAAACTAAAAATGAATTTTAAAGACTCAGTGTCTCCAGTTTTAATTGAAGATGTTTCAGATAAGAATAGTTTTTATGTCATTATGCCAATGAAAATCTAAAAAAGGTTAATTTTAAAAAAAAATTTTATTTTTCGTTTAAAATTGTTGATTACGAATGCTTTTAGGTCATTCGGGGGTTACCCTGTTTTTAATTAGATTAGAAAAATGATATAATTATTATTCAAAAACAACATGTCAAAAAATTCAAATGAAATTATCAACCGATCTTATGGTGCGGATTCTATCAAGGTCTTAAAGGGATTAGACGCAGTTAGAAAAAGACCTGGAATGTATATAGGGGATACAGATGATGGGTCTGGGTTACATCATATGGTTTTTGAGGTAATCGACAACTCGATTGATGAGGCTCTAGCTGGTTTTTGTAAAAATATAAATGTTTCAATAAATCAAAACAATACTGTCACCGTGGAGGACGATGGGCGCGGAATTCCTATAGATCTTCATAAAACTGAAAAAATATCTGCTGCTGAGGTAATAATGACACAACTTCATGCTGGAGGAAAATTTGATCATGACTCATATAAAGTTTCAGGTGGATTACATGGAGTTGGGGTTTCAGTGGTAAATGCCTTATCTGAAAAATTAGAGTTGAATATATTTAGAGATGGAAAAGAACACGAAATAGTCTTTAAAGATGGAAACTCTTTAAAACCTTTAAAACAAGTAGGTAAAACAAAAAAAACGGGCACTAAAATAACATTTTTACCGTCAAAGGAAATTTTTTCATCAATCAAGTTTAGTCCCTCTATACTTGAGAAAAGGATAAGGGAACTTGCATTTCTTAATAAAGGAATTTGTATAAAATTGGTTGATAATACTCAAAAAAAAACAAAAGAGTATTATCATAAGTATGATGGCGGAATTATAGAGTTTGTAAAACATTTAAACAAGAAGAAACCGATCTTAGTAAACAAAAATGAAAAAGAAGTATTTAAAAAACCTATCTATGTTACTGCAGCTAAAAATAAGGTTACAGTAGAATGTTCTTTCGAGTGGAACGCAGGTTATTCAGAAGAAGTTTTGCCCTTTACAAACAATATACCACAAAAAGATGGTGGTACTCACTTATTAGGTTTTAGAAGCGCTCTTACAAGAGTAATTAATAAATACTTAGCAGATAGAGGTAACAAAAAAAATAAATTAACTCTTTCAGGGGAAGATATAAAGGAGGGACTAACGACAGTTTTATCTATAAAAATGCCTGACCCAAAATTTTCTTCTCAAACAAAAGATAAATTAGTTTCATCAGAGATAAGAAATATAGTTGAAAATATAATAAGTGAAAAAGTTTCAACTTGGTTTGATCAAAATCCATCAATTGCAAAGACTGTTTTAGAGAAAATTACTCAAGCTGCAATGGCAAGGGAGGTAGCAAGAAAAGCTAGAGATAGTGTGAGGCGAAAAGGAACTTTCGAATTATCTGGTCTTCCAGGAAAACTTGCTGATTGTCAAATACAAAAGAGAGAAGGTACAGAATTATTTATAGTAGAAGGTGACTCAGCAGGAGGATCAGCAAAACAAGGGAGGGTTAGAGAGTTTCAAGCTGTTTTACCATTACGAGGAAAGATACTAAATACATTTATCAATGGAAAAAAAAATGGCGAAGATCAATCTACAAAAGCTTTATCTAAAATGATGTCGTCAAGTGAGATAGTAACTCTTATAAATGCCCTGGGAACTGGATCAAAAGATTTTAATCTAGAAAACTTAAGATATGATAAAATTGTGATAATGACTGATGCAGATGTTGATGGTTCACATATCCGAACTTTGCTGCTTACTTTTTTTAACAATTATCCATTCAATCAGTTAATTGAAAATGGTCACATTTACCTTGCCCAACCACCTTTATTCAAAGTCACAAAAGCAAATAAAAGTGTTTATATAAAAGATGATAAATCATTAGAGGAATATATTTTACAAACATCTAAAATTGAAAAAAAAATTAAAAAAGGAACCGCAGATTATAAAAAATTT
>MDSZ01113728.1_pt1 | contig 11230 bp, 10 predicted proteins | sample 811201 | NCBI WGS metagenome assembly MDSZ01 (sample SAMN05326647, study PRJNA326480) | marine metagenome | isolation source: seawater | place: Indian Ocean: North | collected 2010 | reverse complement strand
GCACTTAAAAGAAGTAATTCATTAATAGGTGGTTTTTACAATACAAGTGATTACACAGGTGATATACATAAGTTTTGTATAGAACTTGAAAAGGTGTTAGAAAACAAATATGGTGTTAAGTATAATCATGGTAGATTAGACGATATTAGCACTTTAGAAGGCCCAGTGATAGTTTGTGCTGGCATAGGCAGTAGACAACTTGCAAAAACAGTAGGAGATAATTTACCTATATATCCTGTTAAGGGTTATAGTATTACAATAAACGTACCTGAACCAGATACTGCACCATGGGTAAGTATGTTGGATGATAAGGCAAAAATTGTAACTGCTAGACTTGGTAAAGATCGCCTAAGGGTTGCAGGAACAGCCGAATTTACAGGATATAACACAGATATTAAACAAGCAAGAGTCAAGCCTCTAGTACAATGGGCAGAAGATTTGTTTCCTAATCTTAACACTGAAATTGTTGTACCCTGGGCAGGACTTAGACCAATGACTCCAAGTATGATGCCAATTGTAAGACGTAGTAAAAAACAAAAGAACATATGGTACAATACTGGACACGGACATTTAGGTTGGACTCTTAGTGCTTATACGGCTCAAAAGACAGCAGATGAAGTATGGTATTCAGATCTTAACAGTTAGACAATGGATAATTATTTAATTTTAACACCTGATGGTGTTGGTAGCACCTATCTACAAAGGGTGTTGACTGTTTATTTGCATAGTGCTAATTTAGATTACTGGAACACTCATGAACTTTTAAATGGATTAGGATTATATAAAGGAAACTTATATAAAGATTTTAGTTTACAATATTCACAAACAATCCCTGAAATATGTAAATTACTAGAATCTACAAATAATAGTTTAGTTTCTAGAATTGCACAATATCATATTAATGGCAGATTAAAAAATAACAAAGAAGATTATCAACAATTATATGACACATGTAATAAAAAATTTCAAAAAATCTTTTACTGCATCAGAGATCCTTTTGAATATGCATTAAGTTGGAGCATTAGAGAAAGAACAGATACGCTAAACGTTTATAGTATTCATGAAAGAAATAATGTGCATGGGATAGATACAAAACATAACATTAAATTAAACTTTTTTAAAAGAAAACTAGAACAATATTCTGATTATGAATACTGGGCAGAGGACAATTTCAACGTCACTAGCAATGTATCTTATAATGATATTCATAAAAATGTAGATGCAATTATGAAAGAACTAACCGGAATGAAGCATGATGTTAGCGATAGATTCAATGTTAGTTTACAGGATTACAGCACTATTAGATATATGGTTAGCAAATATATTCAAACTAAAAATACTGATTGGATTCCAGAAAAAAATAAATGCAAAGGCACTTTAAAACTACATGAATTTATTAGACAAGTTGCACACAAATATAATAAAATACCAACTAACATTCCTGTGAAAATGAATACATTACAAGACAAACAGGATCGTATTATTAACTTTGATGATGCTGTTGAAACTTATAACAAATGGACAACTACCACTAACAGTCATACACCAATATCACAAGAAGATATTATACAACGAACAAAAATAGAAAATAAAATTTATAATAAAATATCAAATGAAATAATAAATTCAGATTTAGACAGGTAATTTTAAAAAAAGACTAACTACAAAGCAGATGGCAAATTGGATATACGAAAACAAGCCTATAACGGAACTCCCAGAAAAGTGTATTGGGTTCGTATACATAATAACAAATCTTAAAAACAATAGAAAATACATTGGCAAAAAACTGGCTCGTTTTAAGAAAAGTAGACCACCACTCAAAGGCAAAGTAAACAAACGTAGATATACAGTAGAAAGTGACTGGCAAACATATTACGGTAGTAATGATGAATTGACCATAGATGTAGAAACATTAGGCACAGAAAATTTTAAAAGAGAAATACTATATTTTTGTTATAGTAAAGCAGAATGTAGTTACATAGAAGCAAGAGAACAATTTAAATACCGTGTACTAGAATCCAATGATTATTACAACGGACATATTCGAGTAAGAGTACACGGTAAAGGCATAATCAAAACACAATTATTAGGCTAGATAGTGTCAACATATCGTTAATTAAGGCGTTGCAGACTCGCACAATTCTGCAAATGACACAAAGTAAGGCCAACTTTAGGCATAAAAGATAAGGCTCTGAGAAAAAGCAACCTTGCTCAAGCATGTATGGCTGTTATTGTACATGTAAGAGTCCGAGACTATTCGTGAAGACAGAAGTAGGGGGTTAACGGGTCTCCGCCTCCGTAACAAATCTTCTATAACAGTGAGTGATTGATGCAAATAATCACAAAAAACTATCACCCGGCAACGGGTGAAGTATGAGTTTCTTTTCAGCAAATAGGCAAAAGAAAACAAAGTGAAAGAGCAAAGCGAAAGAACGAACGAACGTAGTTCGTTCTTAAATAATAAGTTGTTTAGTTTTGTTACTAAGTTCGATATTTTCTTCGATTACGTCACTGAAATATTTTAAATCACTAATACTAGAATCTAACATTTCCGCATAACTAACACCACCTCGCATACACCAAGCCATTTTTGCCAAAGTGGATTTGATTCGGGATACTTCCTTATCATAATCTCCGAGTAGCCTCTCAACTTCGGATACGTTAAATGCTAAGAGGCGGATACGAAAAAATTTGCTTGGTCAAAAGTAAATGGGATTTCATACTTGTGGTTACATTCAGAACAAGTGCTTGTAACTGTTTTTTCCGGAACTCCTTTTACTGCTTGTTCTATAGCGTTTCTCACAGCCTCATAAAACTGTCTTTCGCCTTCTGCAACAAATTGATTAATATGTTCGCGATTTGTAACTGTATTTCCATCTGGCGTAGTGATGCTTTCAATTGTATTAGCAACATTTTTTACTGTGTATTCTGTCATCTTGCGAAAAATCTGTTGAAATCTTTCCTGTCTATCTTCTTCGGTAATTTTATCGTTGTTCATTACACTGACTAAACGTTGTTGTTCAAATGTTTCTAAATTTTGATTATTAATAGATTCAAAATTGTTAGGTTGTATTTTTATTTTCATTCCTTTGTATTCGATTGCATTATCGAATCCGCTTATATCAACCGGCATATCTAAAAATTGCCTTAAATCAATTTCATAATTATCTTCGTTACTACATTTAGGACACTTGCTTCTATACTCCATGTTTTCGCCATAACTGGCTATTCGTATTGCAATCAGCACAGAATCAATATCAACAGATGGAACACTCCAAGGATCCTTGATATTCGGACAACAACTGTTAATCATATCAGCAACAGCAGAGCCATTCATTAATGCATCAGGTGTATTGACTGCAATTTCGTCTTTAGTACTCATTGGTAATATAGGAATTTCTCTATTTTTTGGCATGTCCAATGAACCTGGTGGGTAAAACTTACCATCGCTAGGCAACTTAAGATAAATTGCTGGCTGTCTCATATACTGCATCAATGGATTTGCAGACTTTTGCATCTGCGAAATTTGTTGAGGATCCATTTGAAAATTTTCTGGTACATCTACCATTTTTTACTCCAGATAAATATTACTATATAATAGTATTTATATACGCATATAATAGGAGAAAAATTTGCCTGTAATTAACGTGCCTGGTATAGGAGATGTGTTTGCAGATGGTTTTGCTGAAGAACAAACCATGCAACGTATTCTTGCTGTTTTACAAAATCAAGCGGACCCAGGTCCGAACCAGGCAACTGGGTTTGCGGCTCAAACAAGACAAACACAAAACAAAATTAATCAATTGGGCAGTGCCGCAAATCAAACTGCTGAAAATCTAACACAAACATCTGCAAATTTAACTAGAAATAATAGATTACGTAGTCAATATCTTGCTCGTTTTGGTAGAGATTTACAGACCGTAATTACTAATCCACTACGTGGTTTTATTAGTACTCTAAACACTACAGGCGATGGAATTGTAGATTTCTTAGGCGGTAGAAGTCCACTCGCTAGAGGAATAGGTGTACTTGCATCGGTAACATTAAAAGGCCTAGGTTTAGCGGCAGGTGTTTTAGTAGATAGATTTCTTGATACTAGTAAGACTTTTACTACACTACAACAAGCAGGTGGATTGTTTTCTGGCAGTATGCTACAAATGAGAACTGCGGCTTCATCCGCTGGTCTAACTTTATCACAATATAGTAAAGTTGTCGAAAGTAGCACCAGAGCAATGTCGATGTTTGGTGGTACAACACAACAAGGAGCCTTAGAATTTTCCAGAGCGAATGGCAGAGTAATTAGTGAACAAGGAAGGCTTTTATTAAATTTAGGTTTCAACTTTGAAGACATAGGAAACATGACTGCAGAGTTTATAGCAATGTTAGAAGAATCAGGTACGAGATTAGGTACTTTCGGATTCGATACTAGCACAGTTTCAAGATTAATAAGAGATCAAGCAGTGCAATTTAAAACACTAGCGGCATTTACAGGAGAAACTGTAAAACAAGAACAAGAAAAAGCAAAACAAATGCGAAGAGATAATAAAGTTGCGGCGGCTTTGGGTAACTTAAATGCAGAACAACAAGTTGAAATTCGTGGATTAATAAGTGCATTTCCACAATTTCGTCAACTAATACTAGAAACAGCGGCTTTTGGTGGACCAGCAACACGACAAGCAGGCCAACAAGTTGCACTAGCACCCACGTCTACAAGATTGTTAATTGAACAAATAAGAGGTGTAAGAAGTGGTAATTTTACAGCCAATGTTGCAGATAATTTGCAACAAATGACCGCAATGAGAAACGCTATAAGTCAAGAATTTGGTGGTCAATCTCAACTATCACAGTTAGCAATACTAGGACGAGGAGGAGCAATCGCTGATTTGGCACTAGGTATGCAGGTAGAACAAAGGGACTTAGTAGCAAAATTGAATAACAGATTAATAGATAGAATTACAAGTGATGTAGAAAGAATTACAAAGGGCACAGATGCGTTTACAAAAGCAATTATTGATGCTGGTTTGGCAATACAAGATTTTAAAGTAAGCACAGACAAAATAGTCACTGATGTATTCGGTACAAGATTAGCAAGTGCCATACCCTTTTTAGTAGAACAAGCAATTGAACTTGGTACAAAGGCACTAAATTTGACAAGTGCAGTGGTCAATACTCAAGGAATGAACGTTTATTTGCCAGGTGCTGGCAACTTAAGACTTATAGATTTTAGTGGTGGGGCCACTCCAACATCACCACCTGACAATACAAACAACACAAATTTGCCTAACGCTATGACAGGTGGCACCACTGGTGCTAACACAACTAATAACAACACTACCAATAATAATGTAATGAACCAAGCATTGCAAAATGTACTAAATCCTTTAGACACAACAAACAAATTGTTGGCTGAAAATAATACACTTTTGAGAAAGATTAATCAATCACAATAATTGCTTTTTTATATTGATAAATAGTTAATTATATGTTAGAATAGAGATATTATGAGTTGGAAAAAATATTTTACAGTAGTAAACAACACAAGTCCGTTAACAAACACTAGTGGTAGCAATGGTGATGGTGCAAAATATAGCCATTACAGTAGTCATTTGCCTGAAGTTTATGTAGGACATCCTAATCGTACAGAACGTTATGGGCAGTATGAAACTATGGACATTGATAGTGAAATAAATGCCGCTCTTGATATATTAGCAGAATTTTGTACACAAACAAATAAAGAAAATGGAACAGTCTTTGACTTGCACTTTCATGAAGAACCAACTGAAAGTGAAGTTGAAATAATGAAAAAACAACTAATTAGTTGGAACAATATTAATGACTTTGATAAACGTAGTTTTAAAATATTTCGCAATATTTTAAAATACGGTGATCAGTGTTTTATTAGAGACCCAGAAACTTTTGAATGGTTTTGGGTAGAAATGGGCAAAGTAACCAAAGTAATTGTTAATGAAAGTGAAGGCAAAAAACCGGAACAATACGTTATAAAAGATATCAATCCTAATTTTGAGAATCTCACAGTTACAGCCAATACCTATAGTGATTACACTAAACAGGGTGATATGTATAAAAACAGAGGATATATCCAACCTAGTAATATATATGACGGAGGTGGAGCAAGTGCGGCAACAGGTCGTTTTGACAGAGCATTGAATGAAAAGGCTATTGAAGCGGAACATGTTGTACATTGTAGTTTAACAGAAGGTTTAGATCCTAATTGGCCTTTTGGTAATAGTATTCTCGAACAAGTTTTTAAAGTATACAAACAAAAAGAATTATTAGAAGACGCAATAATAATATATAGAATACAACGTGCACCAGAAAGAAGAGTGTTTAAGGTAGATGTTGGTAATATGCCTAGTCATATGGCAATGGCATTTGTCGAAAGAGTTAAAAACGAAATACATCAACGTAGAATACCTAGTAAAACTGGTGGCGGTGTCAATATAATGGACACAACCTATAATCCTTTATCAACAAATGAAGATTATTTCTTTCCGCAAACAGCAGAAGGAAGAGGCAGTACTGTTGAAACGTTACCAGGTGGTACTAATTTAGGCGAGATAGATGATTTAAGATACTTTACTAATAAATTGTTTAGAGGTTTACGTATACCTAGTTCTTACTTGCCGACAGGGCCAGATGAAAGTGCCGCACCGTATACAGATGGAAGAGTTGGAACTGCATTGATACAAGAAAAACGTTTTAATGAATATTGTAAAAGACTTCAACGATTAATAGCAAGTACTTTCGATAGAGAATTCAAAATGTTTCTAAGATGGCGTGGATTTGAATTGGATAATTCATTGTTTGAATTAAGATTCAACGAGCCTGCAAACTTTAGTAGTTACAAAGAAATAGATTTGGATAGTGCAAAAATTAACACATTTACTAGTTTAGAACAATATCCATACCTTAGTAAACGTTTTCTTATGCAAAGATTTCTTGGACTTACAGAAGAAGAAATGGTCGCAAACACAAAATTATGGCGTGAAGAAAATGACGGTGTTGATGTTACTTCTGAAATGCCAAGTATGCGTAGTGTTGGAGTGACTGCTGGAGGTTTAAGTACAGATTTAAATCAATTCGGAACTGACGAAACACCAGGAGAGGAAGCAGACGCACCTGAAGGCGGAGAGACAGGAGATATAGGTGATGAAGCAGATGCACCTGATACTCCAGAAGAGGAATAAATACGTTATAGGAGAATTCCATGGCGTTTCGTAAACTTTTCTTTAAAAGAGTCAACGACTCACGTAGTAGTTTCGTCTTGCAAGAAGGCGACTTAGCAATTGATGAAAGTGATTTTCAACTCTACAGAGGCGATGGAACCACAGCAGGTGGTGTAAGGATATCCAATGATAGTGCCTTAACCGATCTTGCTAGTGATACTACACCACAACTAGGCGGAAACTTAGATTTAAACAGTAAAGATATTACTGGCACAGGTAATATTAGCATCACCGGTACATTAACTGCGGATGCTTTAAGTTTGGGTGATGACGAAAAAGTTAACTTAGGTGCTAGTAATGATTTACAATTATACCATGATTCTACTTTTGACAACAGTGTAATTAATAATGTAAACGGTCATTTAATTATGCGTAATGACCCTTCTAATACCACTAAGGATGTTTTCATACAATCAGATAATGACGTTTTGATAACAAGCATCGCCGCTGGTGAGACTTTTGCAAAATTTTCAGATGATGCTGGAGTTGAACTCTACTTTGATAATGTTAAAAAGTTTGAAACAACATCTACTGGAGCAACAGTCACAGGCATTTTTAATATAGGTGATGGCAGTGTTAGTGACAACTATATTGGACTTGGTGCCGCTAATGACTTAAAAATATTCCACAATGGTAGTCATTCAATAATAAGAGAAACAGGAACCGGAAGCCTTTATGTGCAAAGTGATAACAATGTTATTCTTGGTAGTGACAGTGGTTCTGAAACATTTGTTAAAGGCATTTACAATGGAGCAGTAGAACTTTATCACAACAATGTTAAAAAGTTTGATACTGGTAGTCACGGCGTAGATATAGTTGATGAAGCACATATAGAAGGCGCAACTCCACATCTAACACTAAAAAGAACTGACAATGCGAATGTTCCTAGTCTACGTTTTAAAGGTAGTGGCGGCACTGTTGGAGCAAGTATAGAATTTGATGGTACTAGCGGAACTTCAAACGAAATTATATTCAAAACTTTTCCAGGACTTTCTCTAACAGAAAGATTTAGAGTAACATATACAGGTGCTAGTGTAATAGGCAACTTGCAAATGGGCGAAAGCAATACAGATACCACTATTACTACAAATGGCACAGGCGACTTAATCTTAAACACTAATGGTGGCACTAACGCCGGTACAATAACAATGCGTGATGGTGCTAATGGTGACATCATAATCGAAACCAATGGAACCGGAGACGTATTACTAAAAGGTGATAAAGTAGGTGTTGGTACTGTGAATCAACCAGACACTCTATTACATCTAAAAGATACAAACAGTGTAATAACAGTACAAAGAACCAATGACGCAAACACACCCGGTATAGACTTTCAGCAATCGGGAGGAAACGTAAGGGCCGAATTAAAAATGGACGGTACTTCGGGCACTTCTAATGAAATATTTGTAAAAACATTTGATGGTTCGTCTAGTGCAGAACGCTTTAGAGTAGGGCATACTAAAACTACAGTAGCAGGACACTTACAGGTTTCTGGTGCAGAAATAGACTTTACTAACTTACCAACTAGTGATCCAGGTGTTGCTGGAAGACTGTTTAGATCCGGAAATGATGTTAGAATTAGTACAGGATAAATAGTTACATGTTATTATTCGAATTAGAAAAAAATGATATAATGGTATCTGTACCCGTAAAGAATACACATTTTAGTAGAAATTCTAACGAAATACAAGTGAAAAATACTACTGGTGAAATAGAGAAAGTTACACCAAAATATGAAGATGACAGTGTAGCAAAGTTAGATGATACTAGAAAAACACGTTTAAGCCTAGAACAAATCAGTAAATTGCGTAAATTGAATGATTTAAAAATTACAGAATATCAGCAATCAATTAAAGAAATTAGAAAGCAATTCTCACCTCCTGCTCCTCAACAATAACGTATATCATCTTTTTTGATTCAAAAAAGTAGTATATAATCGTAAACTAATTAACAGATATAAATAAAACTAGTCATTATAATACAAATGCCTTATGAATTAGGAGTTTTTAAATGAAAAATAAATTTGAGGAATTAATTGAATTGTTTATTGCTGAAGATGAAGCAAAAGCAAAAGATTTATTTCATGAGATTGTAGTTGAAAAGTCACGTGAAATTTACGAAGGACTAGTAGACGAAGATCAAGTGGATGAAAAAGCAGAATCTACTGAAGAAGTAGAAGAAGCAAAAGACGAAGATGTCGATGAAGACATGCATAACAAAAAGAAAATGAAGAAGAAAATGGAAGGCGAAGAGTCTGACATTGAAGAATCTGAAGAAGAAGTTGATGAATCAGATGTTGACGAAGAATTAGGCGGTGATTCTGCAGATGATATGATAGATGATATTGAAGCAGATGAAGAAGGTCTAAACGTAGACGAAGCATCAGCAGAAGAAAACGAAGAAGAAATTGATGAACTAAAAGATGCTATTGCAGAATTAGAGCAAAAGTTCGAAGATATTGTAAATGCAAATGATTTAGAAATGGGCGATGAAGAAGCACCTGCTGATGAAATGGACATGGACGATATGGAAATGGACAAAGACGAAATGGAATCAGTTGAAGAAACATCAGATGAAGCAACTGATCAAGTTGAAGAGACTCTAGAAGAAGGACACACAATGGAAAAGGCGCCTGCGCCAGTAACAAGTGAAGAGTCCGGTGTTAATACAGCATCAATCAAAGAACCAAAAAAGATGGCTACACCCGCTAATGCTAAAAGTATAGCACAAGGTGGTGAAGAAACAGGTGGAGCAACTCCTAAATCACAAGATATGGGAATGACCACTAAGCCAGATATGAAAAAAGTATAATAGGTAGAAATTCCTATGATTAATCTTAGAGAAAACTTAACCTTTGCAGAAAGTAAAACTATTGTTGAAAGTGCTAACGAAGGCAAAGATCTCTATATGAAAGGCATTTGTATAATGGGTGGGGTAAAAAACGCTAACCAGCGTGTTTACCCTGTCTCAGAAATAACAGATGCTGTAGCAACCATCAATGAGCAAATAAAACAAGGAAATAGTGTTTTAGGCGAAGTTGATCATCCAGACGATCTAAAAATTAACCTCGATCGAGTATCACATATGATAGAGAGTATGTGGATGGATGGGCCGAACGGTTACGGCAAATTAAAGATTCTTGACACTCCTATGGGAAATTTAGTGAAAACTATGTTACAACAGGATGTAAGATTAGGAGTCAGTAGCAGAGGTAGTGGAAACGTAGCAGAATCCACTGGTAATGTTAGTGATTTTGAAATAGTCACAGTTGATATTGTGGCTCAACCAAGTGCTCCAAACGCCTATCCAGTAGCGATTTACGAAGGATTACTGAATATGCGAGGAGGACATAGAGTACTTGACATGGCTCGTGAAGCAGGCAATGATCAAAAAGTACAGAAATACCTTAAAGATGAGATTAATCGTCTTATAGGCAATTTAAAGATCTAGGAGATCCAAATGCTAGATGCTATCAAACCACTATTAGACAGTGATTTGGTTAATGAAGACACTAAAAATGCTATCCAAGAGCAATGGGAAAGTAAATTAGGTGAAGTCAGAGATCAAGTTACTGCAGAACTAAGAGAAGAGTTCGCAGGTCGTTATGAACACGACAAAAAAACAATGGTTGAAGCCTTGGATCGTATGGTTACTGAAGGTCTAACAAAAGAACTAGAAGGTGTCGCTGAAGAGAAGAAAAAACTTGCAGAAGATCGTGCAAAATTTGTAAGTAAAATGCAAGAAACTTCAGGAAATTTTGACAAGTTTCTATTAAAGACTTTAGCAGAAGAAATCAAAGAGTTACGCAGTGAAAGACAAGTTCAGCAAGAGAATATTGCAAAATTAGAAGAATTTGTTACAAAGCAACTTGCAGAAGAAATTGGCGAGTTCCAAAGAGATCGTAACGATGTGGTCGAAACTAAGGTTAGATTAGTAAAAGAGGCTCGTTCAAAATTCAAGGACCTTAAAGAAAATTTTGTTGC
>MDSZ01040189.1_pt1 | contig 11230 bp, 11 predicted proteins | sample 811201 | NCBI WGS metagenome assembly MDSZ01 (sample SAMN05326647, study PRJNA326480) | marine metagenome | isolation source: seawater | place: Indian Ocean: North | collected 2010 | reverse complement strand
TAGTAAAATTGCTGCTGATAACTTAGCTATTTCCTATTACAATTCTTTTAAATTGCCGGTAATTATTTTAAGACCTTTTAATACTTTTGGACCTAGGCAATCAGAAAGAGCTATTATACCCACTATTATTAATCAAATCTTAAGATCAAAAGATAATTTAATTTATTTAGGTAACCTTCACCCAAAAAGAGAATTTAATTTTGTAGAAGATATTTCTGACGCGTTTTTAAAAATCCTTAAAATTAAAAAATTTGGTGAAACTTTTAATGTTGGTAATGGCTATGAAATATCTATTCGTGAACTAGTTTTTTTAATTTCAAAGATTATGAAAAAGCAAATTAAAATTAAAAAATCAAATTTAAGAGTTAGAGAAAAAGGTAGTGAAGTTGACTTGCTTAAATCTAATTCTCAGAAAATTAAAAAATTGACAGGATGGAAACCAAATTACAAAGGTAGAATTGGACTTATAAAAGGATTAGAAAAAACTGTAGACTGGTATCTAAAAAATAAAACTTATAATGAAAAAAATAAATATATTATTTGAAAATTATGAGAACTGTTGCAATAATTCCTATAAAATCCAATTCAAAAAGAGTAAAAAATAAAAACTTTAAAAAAATTTATAATATACCACTTTATCAAATTGTAATTAAAAAAGTCATAAAAGCTAATTTTGATGAAATATACGTTGATACTGATAGTAAAATTATAAAAAGGTTTTGTGTTAAAAATGGAGTTCAAATAATTGATAGATTAAAAAGATTATCAAAAGATGATGCAAATGGAAATGATCTTCTAAATTATCACTTTAAAATAATTAAAGCAGACTTATATTTTCAAATTTTCATAACCGCTCCTCTTCTATCAATTAAGACAATGAATAAGTGTATTGAATTGCTTAAAAGGAAAAAAAATGACTCCATTTTGACAGTTCATAAAATTTATTCTTGGTTTTGGTTTAAAGATAAGCCAGTAAATTACATTCCAAAAGTTTTACCTAGAAGTCAAGATGCAAAACCTATAATTCAGGAGACAACTGGTCTTTATGGAATAACTTATAAATCTTTAAAAAAATATAAGTCCAGAATAGGAAAAAAACCAATTTTCTTTGACGTACCACGTCATGAAGCTTTAGATCTAGATACTTATGAAGATTTTGTTGAACTAAAAAATTATGGAAAGAGATATTTGTTTTATTGAAAATTTAGAGGATATTAATTTAATAGAAAAAAAATTAATTTCTAAAAAACTATTATTTGTTCCTTTAAATTTAGAAAGTTTCCTTTATTGTAAAAAAAAGAATTTTGAAATATTTAACTTTAAAGAAAATATTGATAATAATTTTCACAAAAACACTTTAAAATTAACTAAAGAGTTTTTAGAGAAATTAAAATTTAAAAGAACGCTTCATTATAGCTTAAAAGCTGAAATTATTTTTTTTCTTAGATTTAGATTAAATAGTATTTTATTTATAATAGAAATTATAGACAAAATTAAAAAAAAATTTTACATAAATCAGATTATAGTATCTGGTCTCAAAAAAAAATTTCATAGAAATTTACACGATGGAAATATAGTAACTGAGATCATAGAAGAATTATATAAAGGAGAAATAAAAATAAAAAAATTATCCTCAGACCAAGCTGATGAAAATGAGCCAATTTATAAGATTAAATATATTTGTGAAAATGCAAAATTCGACAAAAAAAATGTTTTGATGAGTAATGTTGGGTACAATTTCTACAGAATTATTGAAGTTTTAAAAAAAAATAAAATCAATGTTTGGGTACCTTTTTTTGAGGATATTTCCATTATCAAAAAAATCGTTTACTATTTGAGAGGCTTTAAACCTTTACAATTTAAAAAAATTTACTCTGAAGATAAGCTTAATGATTATATAGAAAAAATAAATTATTCTTACAAATTTCATAATTTGTCTTCTCTTTTGAATAATTTTTATAATAAACTAATCTTTTATTTTAATGAAGTTGAGCAAAAATCTTTGTCTTTAAAAAAAACAATTAATGAAAATAATTTTTCCCTAACAATTTCAAACATTGTCAAAGGTTTTAATGGCTCTATTTTGGATAATGATGTTAATTGTAAAACTTTATGCGTATCGCATGGAATAATAGCGAGATCAAACAATGAATATGATGAAATTTATAAAAAAATAATAGCTCAAGCAGTCTTTAGTGGAGAGAGCAAATACTTTGCTATTCAGTCAAAAATTATGGAAGATTCTTTAAATACTCATAATTTAAAAGGAAAAAAATTAATAACAGGAAATATTGTTTTTTCATCTTCGCAGAAAATTAAAAAAAATAATATCTATGTTGTTCAGGCATCAACCCTAAAGGACTTCTCAAATTTACAGTTTTTAGGTGTTGAAATGTTTTATGAATACTGGGAAGCTCTTTCAAAGTTAAATAATATTGCTAAAAAAGATCTAATAAAAATAATTGTAAAACCGCATCCAACAATAAAAAAATGTACAAGCGAACTGAGAAAAAATTTTAATTACCTAAAGTTTTCTGACAAGTCAATTAGTAAACTTTTAACAAAATCTTCTTTATTAATCAGTTTCTCATCAAGTGTAATTGAAGATGCTTTAAACAGTTTTGTGCCTGTTATTTTGTTTGATTTATCAAAAAGATATAATCATATCGGATCAGTTAAAAAATTAGATTATTTATCAGCAATAAATTATACATCATTAGAGAGAGAATTAGTAGAAATATTAAAAAATTCGAGAATAAAAAAAATAACTAATTTTGATAATTTTGTATTTAGGTCAGAGTATCAAGATAATATTAAAAAAAATATTTTAAATTTAATCTAACTATGAAAATTTTGATTTTCGGCGGTAATGGTTTTTTGGGTCTACAATTAGCAAAAAAGCTATCAGAGATTGATCACAAAGTTACCATCTTTGACAAAAATTTAAAAAGTATCAAATCCAGAAAAATAAAATTCATTAATGGTGATATCTTAAATAAAAAAAGAGTAGATAAGGCTGTTGCGGGACAAGATATTGTTTTTAATTTTGCAGCTGTTTCGGATATAGAAGAAAGTATAAAAAATCCTCTCGATACAGCTAAAATAAATATTATAGGTAATATAAATGTTGCTTTAGCATGCGTTAAAAAAAAGGTAAAAAAACTTATTTTTGCAAGTACAATTTATGTTCATAGCAGTCAAGGTGGATTTTATAAAGTAAGCAAAAAATCTTCAGAAATGTTTCTAGAGGAATTTTTTAAAAGGTACAAACTCAAATATACAATTTTAAGATTTGGAACAATTTACGGTAAAACTTCTAGCGAAAAAAATGGATTAAAAAAGATTATTTTTTCAGCTTTTAAATATAAAAAACTGGAATACTCTGGTACAAAAAAAGCGCAAAGACGCTACCTTCACGTTAATGATGCTGTTGATGCTTGTATAAAGATAATAAATAAAAAATATGATAAAGAAAATATTCTTATAACCGGCAAGAAAATAATTAAAGTTAAAAAAATTTTAGACATTGTTTCTAATAAATTAAATCTTAAAAAAAAATATTTCTTTAAAAATATTAGGGGGTCAGGCCACTATGATACAGATCCTTATACATACAAAATCCCTAAAGAAAAAAAATTTTTCTTTAAATCTCAAATTGATATTGAAGATGGTATTTCTGAATTAATAAATCAATTTAAAAAAATTAACAACTCATGAAAAAATTTAAATTATTAGATTGTACTTTACGAGATGGAGGCTATTACAATAATTGGGATTTCAATAAAAATACTATTCAAAAATATTTAAATGCTATCGATACTTTGAATATTAACTTTGTAGAGCTTGGATTTCGCTTTAATGATGAAATTAAAAGTAAAGGATTAACAGCTTATACAGATGATAAATTAATAAATAAACTTAAAATTCCTAAAAAAGTTCAAATTGGTATCATGATTAATGCAAGTGATATACTGAATAAGAGTAAAAAAAAGGTTGATATTAATGCTCTAAAAAAAGTTGTACCTGTAAATTCATCGAAAAAATTAAAATTTATAAGAGTAGCTTGCCATCATAATGAAATTTTTAAATTAGAACCTTTATTTAAGTATTTTAAAAGATTTAATTTTTTAATATTTATAAATATAATGCAAATTTCTGAAATTGAAAAAGAGCAATTGATCAAAATAAGCATTTTTTTAAAAGACAAAAACGTTCATGCTTTATATCTCGCAGACAGTTTAGGCGCACTAAAAACTGGAAAACTGATAGAAATTTTAAAAACCTTAAAAAAACATTGGAATAAAGAATTGGGTATTCATGCACATGATAATCTCAAACTCGCTCTTAAAAATTCACTTACTGGAGTTAAAAACGGGATTAATTGGGTGGACTCAACAATTACTGGCATGGGCAGAGGTCCAGGTAATTTAAAAACAGAAAAGATAATTAAGTTTGGAAATTTTGATAACAAATCTAATTTATTTAGGGAAGTTTTATATTTTTTTAAAAATTTAAAAAAAAAGTACAAGTGGGGGACTAATGATTATTATAAAATTGCAGCTTTAAAGAAAATACATCCTACTTATATTCAAAGAATTTTAAGTGACAAAAGATATAAAAAACAGGAATACAAAAAGATTTTTAATGAACTAGCTGCCTCAGGAGCTAGTAAATTTAACCCATATAAATTGATAAATTCAGCCTATTTTATTTCAAATAAAGCTAAAGGGAACTTTAATCCAAGAAAAATTTTTGAAAATAAAAATTTATTAATATTAGGTCCTGGACGAAATTTATTAACTGATGCACAAAAAATAGAAAACATAATTAAATCTAAATCCTTATTTGTAATGGCTTTAAACAATTTTAAATCTTTGAAGGAAAAATATATTCATATTAGAGCATCATGTCATCCCTTCAGGATTATGTCTGATAAACTGGGATACTCTAAAATGAAAAGTAAAATAATAATTCCATACTCAATGCTTAATAGAAGAATTAGGAAAAACCTAAATATTAAAAAAAACAAATTTTTTGATTATGGCTTAAAATTAAACTCAGAAAAAAAATATGATATTAAGAAAAATTTTTGTTCTTTGCCTTTTCCGCTGGCAATAGGTTATGCATTAAGTCTTTCAATTGCAGGAAGAGCTAAATCTGTAAGTTTAGCTGGCTTTGATGGATATAAAAAATCAGATGTCGATCAGGATGAAACTGAAGAAATTTTAAAATATTTTAGTAAGAGAATAAAAATTACAAGTATTACAAAAACAAATCTTAAATTTTTGAAATATAAATTTTATGAGTAAGATTTCTATAATAATCCCAGCAAGATTCAAATCCACAAGGTTCCCAGGAAAACCTTTGGCTAAAATTCTGGGTAAAGAGATGATTTTGAGAGTTTGTGATATTTGTAAAAAAGTCATAAATAAAAAACATATTTATGTTGCTACAGACAACAGCAAGATAATATCAAAAGTAAAAGATGCTGGTTATAATTTTATTAGAACAAAAAGTAATTGCTTAACAGGAACTGACAGAGTTTACCAAGCAAACAAAATAGTAAAATCAAAAATTATTATTAATGTTCAAGGAGATGAACCAATTATTAATCCAAACGATATCAAAAAAATTATAAAGGCAAAAATTCGTTTTCCTAATTATGTAATTTGCGGCTACAATGAAATTCCTTTTTATAAGGCAGAAAATAAAAATATTCCAAAAGTTGTTTTTAATAGAGATAATGAAATGATTTACATGTCTAGAGCAGCAATACCATCAAATAAGACTAAAAATAAAAAAAACTACAAGATTCATAAGCAAGTTTGTATTTATGGATTTAACTCTATGCAATTAAAAAAATTTGGACTAAAAAAGAAAAAGGAAAATTTGGAAAAAATTGAAGATATTGAAATTTTACGTTTTCTTGATCTTAGAATAAAAATAAAAATGATCAAAGTAAGTAATAAAAGTTTAAGTGTTGATGAAAAACAAGACATTAAAAAAGTTGAAAATTTTTTAAGAAAATGAAGAAAATTAATTTTCTAGACCCAAGTATTGAAAGGAAGAAAAATCTTACTAACAAGAATTTTCAATTATTGAGTGACTCTAATTTCCCTTTGCCTTCAGAAGTCGAGATAAGTGAGTCAGGGGTCTGTAATAGAAAATGTAGTTTTTGCCCAAGAAGTGCACCAGATTTTAATGAGGTCAAAGAGTTTATTTCTAAAAGTCTTCATACCAAATTAATTCAAGATTTAGAAAAAGAAAACTACAGTGGTGTAGTAAGGTATTCTGGATTTGTAGAACCTTTGTTGGATAAAAATATTTATAACCTAGTCGCTGAGGCAAGAAACAAGCTCTCAGATGCAAGAATTGAGATTGTCACAAACGGGGATGTTTTAAACAATTATAGATTAAAAAAATTATTTAAATCTGGTCTAAGTACACTTTTAATAAGCGTTTATGATGGACCTGAAGATGCAAAAAAATTTGAAACAATGTGTATCAAAGCTAATTTAAATCCATCGCAATACGTAATTAGACACAGATACTACTCCGAAGAAAAGGATTTTGGTCTAACTATTAGTAATAGAGCGGGCATGATGGAGAACGCAGAGTATAAAATGGAATCTTTGAAAGAGCCACTCAAAGAAAAATGTTTTTATCCAAGCTATACCTTTTTTATGGATTATAACGGAGATGTATTAATGTGCCCTCATGACTGGGGTAAAAAAATCATTTTAGGTAATATGAAAAAATCTACATTTAGAGAAATATGGATTTCAAAAACAGCTATTATGCTGAGAAAAAAACTTAATTCAGCTAAAAGAAATTTTTCACCATGTAATGTTTGCGATGTAAAAGGTGACTTAATTGGAAAAAAACATTCTGAAAGCTGGAAATAAATATCTCATGGAGTTGGGAAACTTTCAATTTGAAGCTGCAACAAAGCTAAAGAATTATTCAAAAAAACTAAAAGAAAGAGGGATAAGTTCAGGAAAAAGTGCATATACTTTTATAGCAACATGGGGAGATAATTTAGGTTTTGAACATTTAAAATATAGAGTTTTAAGAATATCAAATTTTAAAAATTTTTTTGTAATTTTTTTAAAAGATCTCTTTTTTACTTTTACCACACACAGTTATCAAATTTTGAGCAAAAGTGAGATCGGTGATCAAAAAAAAATAATTTTCTCAAATGCTACTTTGAAAGATTTTAAAGTTGATGGTTCTTACATAGACAGATATTTCAAAATAAATTCTAACAATTACAAAGACTTTTTTTTTATATTAATTTATTCAGACATAGAACTTCCAAAAAAAATTGATAAAAACCTTGTTTTGATTTGTAGAAAAAAAAATTCAATCCTAAAAGGATTATTAATATTTTTTTCCAAACTAATAAGATTTAAGATTAAAAAAAATTTTTTCCACAGTTTTTCTGCGTCGACAAGTATTAGTGAAAAAACCTTATTAATCACAAACAAATTAATTGATTTTAAAAAAATTGATAAGATTATTCTTCCTTATGAAGGAATACCATTTCAACAAGAGTTGTTTTTAGAGGCCAAAAAAATAAATCCTAAAATCAAAACTATTGGATATGATCACTCAGCTCCACATGCAGTGCCATTTCATTTACTTTATAGAGATGGCTCACCAGACTTGTTGATGATAAATGGTGAAAGTCAAAAAAAATATTTAGTAAAGTACCTCGACTGGAATGAAAATAAAATTAAATTAGTTCCTTCATTAAGATACAATAAATATTCAGAAGAAAATTTTGATAGCTTAGTTTTTTTTCCTTGGAAGATCATTAACGAAAAAAAAATTTTACTAAATTTAGAATCTTTTTTAAAAAATTCGGAGCCAAATAGTATCAACTTTTTGAAAGTTAAAACCCACCCAGTATCGGTGGATGAAAAAAAACAATTATTATTAAAAAAACGAATTGAAAATTTATTTAATATATATAAAGATAAGTTTGGTGCCGACAATAAAAAAACCTCAATTTTTATAGGTTCAACAACTGGTATAATCGTTGCTCTTGAAAAAGATATAAACGTAATTCACATTTGTTTTGATCCTTTGTTTGAAGCATATTCGGAGAAAATGTGGCCTCAAATAAAAGTTACAAATATCTACGATAATACTTTTGTATATAATCTTAAAAAGAAAAATAGTTTTATACAATTTGGTGAAGGGGGCTCATCATTCTCCGATTATTATGATATTTAAATATTATGAAAAATTTAAAACTTAAAACTAGTATTAAAAACCCAATTTTTAGAGAAAGAGGTCCAACAAAGACAAGATTTAAATACTTAAGACTTGACAAAAATGAGAGAATTTCTGAGTTTAAAAACAAACTTTTCACTAAAATAAAAAAGAAAATAAATCATAATCACTTAACAGCATATCCAGAATTAGAAAAACTATATGGAATGATTGCAAAAATTAATAAAATTCCAAAAGAAAATCTAGTTATCACTGCGGGTTCTGATGGGGTAATTAGAATGTGCTTTGATATGTTTACTCAAAGAAATGATAAGATTTTGTGTCTATCCCCTACCTTTGCAATGGTGAATATTTACTCAAAAACGCACGGCTTACGACAAATAAAAATAAATTACGATAAAAATCTTAATCTTAATTTAGATGATATTCTTAAAAAATTAAATAATAGTATTTCTTTAATCATTTTAGCAAATCCAAATTCACCTACTGGAACGTTGATTAACAGAACCGACATTATTCAAATACTTGAAAAATCTAAAAATAAAAATATTCCCGTATTAATAGACGAAGCTTATTTTGGATTTTCAAAATTCACGGTTTTACCCTTAATAAATAAATACAAAAATTTAGTTGTAGCCAGAACATTTTCTAAAGCATATGGTTTGGCAGGGTGTAGAGCTGGATATCTGGCAACAAATAAAGAACTAGCTAAAAAATTTTATAGTTTTAAACCTATGTATGAAATAAATAGCATAGCAGCAATTATTCTAGAGGAATTTATTAAAAATAGAATAGATAAAAAATATGTTTTTGAAAGTCAAAAAGGAAAAAAACTACTTATCAACTTTTTAAAAAGTAAAAAGTTAGAATTTATAGATACTCATGCAAACTTTATCCATATCAACTTTAGAGAAAAAAAAAATAAATTGCAAAGATCATTCAAACAAAATAATATTCTTGTCAAAGGTGGTTTGGCTATAAAAAATTTTGAGAATTTTACTAGGATCACAACTGGACCTGAAGACCAGATAAATAAATTAATAAGAATTATAAAAAAGTTCTTCTAGATAGCATTTTAATTTTATAAATATGAAAAAATATTTTATTTTTTTTCTAAAATTGATCAAATCTCTTTTATTCAGGCCTATTACTACATTTGAATGGGTAATTGAAGATTTTAAAAAAGATTTAAACGCAAAAAAATATAAATCACCACACAAACTAGTCTGGTGTGCAGGTTTGCCAAAATCTGGTACTACTTTAATAGAAGAAATATTTGATAATTTACCATATGTTAGACTCAATAATTCTTTTAATAGATTATTTAATCCTGGAGTTTTAGATCATGATCATGGGATTAGCGATCAAATGTTTAAAAATTTATCAAATGAAAAATTTTCTTTTTTCAAAACACATACACATTATGAAAAAAAATATGAAAAAATTGCAATTAATTATAATCTTAAAATAATTATTTCATTAAGAGATCTAAGAGATATGCTAATCAGTAGATATTTTCACATATTAGCTGATAAAAAGCACTGGTTACATAAAAGTATAAAAGATCTTAATTTTACTGATGGATTTATTGCCTCGTTAAGTGCGCGAGAAAATAAGAATTCCATAGACTCTTTAAATTACTACTACAATTGGGTTTCGAACTGGCTTGATATCTCAAAAGAGAAAAAGTATTTAGTTTTATGGTATGAAGACTATAAACAAAATCCAATAAATTATATTAAAAAAATCTTAGATTACACTTCTTTTAATGAATTTTCTCCTTCAGAGATCAATAATAAAATATTAATAAAAAAGAATAAACTACCATTATCAAAAAATCTAAAAATTCATGGTAGATTAAGATCAACTTTTCGTAAAGGCGTAGTAGGAGAATGGAAAGAATTATTCAATAATAAAATTTCAGATTACTTTTATAAAAACATACCTCAGAACATTGAAAAAATAGAACATAAATATAATACATGAAAAAAATATTAATAATGGGTTTACCTGGTGCAGGAAAAACTACTTTAGCTTCAAAACTAGTAAACCTAATTGGTGCAAAATGGTTAAATGCTGATCAAGTAAGAAAAAATGCAAACGATTTCGATTTTTCAGAAAATGGTAGAAAAAGGCAGGCTATAAGAATGTGTAAACTTGCTGACGAACTTAATAAAAAAGGATATAAAGTTATAGCCGATTTTATTTGTCCCACACCAGAGTCTAGAAAATTATTTAACCCAGACTTCATCATTTGGCTTGATACAATAGACAAAGGAAGATTTGAAGATACAAATAATATGTTTGTACAACCAGATAAATACGATGTAAGAATAGTGGAAAAAAACGCAGAATTTTGGTCAAAGGAAATAGCAAAAAAATTGATGTAAATTGAAAATGAGTGATATTGAATTTTTAAAAAATTATTTTAAACAATTACAAAATTTAATTGGAAATGAAAAATATCTTAATGATCTTGTAAAAGTAAAAGAAATTTTGTTAAAAACTCATCAAAATAAAAAAAAAACAATGATATTTGGTAACGGTGGAAGTGCAGCAATTGCTAGCCACTTTAGTGTAGATCTTACAAAAAATGCCAATGTTAGATGTACCAATTATAATGAGTCCGATCTACTAACATGCTTTTCTAATGATTATGGATATGAACATTGGGTAGCTAAAGCTATAGAATTTTATGGAGATGAAGATGATACTGTAATTCTCATTTCAGCAGGAGGTAACTCAGAAAATATGATCAATGGAGCAAAATCGGCAAAAAATAAAAAATTAAATTCAATTATTACTCTCACTGGCAACGATCAAAATAATAAATTAAAAAATCTTGGTGATGTTAATTTCTGGGTAAATAGCAAAGCATATAATCATATAGAAAATGTGCATCAAATGCTTTTATTATCCCTGGTTGACCTTATCATTGGCAAAACTGAGTATCCACCTAATTAAAAGATAAAAACTAATCTATCATGGAGAC
>MDSZ01264814.1_pt1 | contig 11231 bp, 15 predicted proteins | sample 811201 | NCBI WGS metagenome assembly MDSZ01 (sample SAMN05326647, study PRJNA326480) | marine metagenome | isolation source: seawater | place: Indian Ocean: North | collected 2010 | reverse complement strand
GAGAGAGCAGTTGCTATAATGAAGTGGCCACCAGCCGGTGATTTTGCCCTATTACATTGTAACTCCACGTATCCTGCGCCTATAGACGAATTGAATCTGACATGTATTCAAACTTTAAAAGAAAAATATGATTGTGAAGTTGGATATAGCGGTCACGAGTTTCGCTTAGGTACATCGGTAGCCACTGTTTTATTGGGTGCAACAATTATTGAAAGACACATTACGCTCGATAGGACAATGTGGGGTTCTGACCACATGTCCTCTGTTGAGCCACAAGGGCTAATTAAGCTTGTTCGTGGCGTTAGGGAGCTTGAGCAAGCGATGGGTGATGGAGTCATTGGAGTCACAGAGGGAGAGCTTCCCGTGCGTAAAAAATTGAGAGGAGTATAATGAAAAACTGGAATAATTGTGTTAAAGTTTCCGATACAGATCAAGTAGCCACCGATGTAGACGGTAAGCTTTGGGGAGCTTACTTAAAATATATAGGTAGATTGGGAGATTCTGATATTAAGGGTCCTATCTGGTATGATAAAGAATCAGCGGTTTGTTTTGGACCAGACCAAGATTTCTTTTCTCACAGAGAAGAATTTTCATTTTATCATCAAAAAGAAAACTTTTTACAATATGAGCCTTGGGGAAAAATGCATTTGCAATCTGTGTTAGGTCAGCATTTAGGATTCGAATGTACGATGAATTCTGAAATCATCTATCAAAATCACCCTGAATTTGAAAAATATAAAGATTCAACTGTTTTGGTTGTAGGCGCTGGACCCTCATCAGTAGATGTTTCTTGGGAAGACGAGGAGAGAGATTTTACTTGGTCTTGTACTAAATTTTATTTGAATGAAAAATTAAAAGAAAATGGGGTTGATCTAGCCACAGTTGGTGGCAAAGTTGATTTAAAAGATCCTGAGTTTCAATCTTTTGTTACACGTCATAAAACATTGTGTGTGTTTGAAGGCGGCGTCAGCCCATTTAAAAAACCAGAAGAGTTACTTGAATTTAAGAGTCTTTTCCCTGATCAAGTATCATATTTTCATACTAGATATTTTTCTAAGTTAGGATCTGTCCCAAGATTGATTTTATTGGCTAGTTTTTTGGGTGTAAAAGAAGTGAAGTTTGTTGGTTTTGATGGAAATCCGGTCGGTGAAAAACACGCATTTGAGGGCGACCAAAAAATTCATGACGAGGTTTGGAGAAATCATAATTCTTTGAATGTATACAGACGACAATTTGCACTTTTTTGGGATTATGTTCTTGGATTAGACAACGGAATATTGTATAATAATCTTGGAGATGGACATCCCAATAATCTTACTACTAATATTCTGGAGTAAAATGAAGAAAATTTTAATAACAGGTGGTACCGGATCTTTAGGTAAAGCGTTGATTGCTAGAATTAAAGATCTGGGCTGGATTCCTATTGTTTATAGTAGAGACGAAGGAAAACAGGCTATAGCTTTTGGAAAAGATAAAGACGTAATTCGAATCATAGGAGATGTTAGAGATCTCAATAAATTAAATACTAGCTTTAGTTTACACAAGCCAGATTATGTAATACATGCTGCTGCATTAAAACGTGTCGATGACATGGAAATGTATCCCGATGAATGTGTAAAGACAAACATTCAAGGATCAGAAAATGTTGCCATAGCTGCTTTGAATAATGGTGTTAAAAAATGTATTTTAGTTTCTACTGATAAAGCATGCCAACCTGTTAATGTGTATGGATCATCTAAATTTATAGCAGAACGTATATTCACAAATTTTGATTATAACTCTAAAGACACAATTTTTGCATCAGTGCGATATGGTAATGTCATAGCTAGTAGGGGGTCGTTTATTCCACTCTGGCTAGATCTAATTAACAAAAAAGAAAATATTAAAGTAACCTCTATGGAGTGTAGTAGATTTTTGTTTACTTTATCCGATGCTGTAGATACGGTTCTTGATGCTTTGAGGTTTTCAGAAGGTGGTGAGGTTTTCATTCCTAAAATTAAATCTTATGATATGCAAACAATTATCTCTTCTTTAGAGAGTATGACTGGTAAAAAAATTGATTTTGAAGTTACGGGAATGAGACCGGGAGAAAAAATACATGAAGATATGCTAGCAAAAACTGAATTACCTTTTACACATGAAGTTAGTGAAACTTTAATGGTTGTCAAGCCACAGTACACAAATAAGAACCACTCTTATAATAAAAAGTATTCAGGTCCACATTATAACTCCAGTTTGCACCTCGATAATGATGTACAGAACTTAAAAAAACTAATCCAAAGAGGCACAACAGAGGGTATAAAATGAAAATCACCCATATAGCATCAGCCACTGTGCTTGTATCTCACAAAAATACAAAAATTTTAACTGATCCATGGTTGGTCGGAGAAGAATTTTACGGTTCTTGGACTCATTATCCTCCTTTGGATATTGATTTTAAGCAATTTGATGATGTTGATTATATTTACATTTCTCATATACACCCTGATCATATGAGTAAAGAAACTTTGCAAAAAATTAATCCAAATATTCCAATATTAATACATGATTATGATGCTAAGTTTGTAAAGATGAATCTTGAAAATTGGGGTAGAAAGGTAATAGAGCTAAAGCATGGTGAGAAATTTCATTGTGGTGATAATTTAAATATTCATATTTATGCTGCTGATGACTGCAATCCGGAAGTTTGTTTCAAGTTTTTTGGCTGTGGAAAAATGGAAAGTAAATTTGGCTCAACTGGCATTGATACTATGTCTGTTATTGAAAATGGAGACAAGACAATTTTGAATGTTAATGATTGCCCCTTTTCATTATCAGAGAACGTTTTAAATAGGGTATTAAACCGACACCCAGAGATTGATATGCTGCTGGTTGGATATGCTGGTGCAGGATCTTATCCACAATGTTGGGATTATTCAAATGAAGAAAAGTTAAATTTGTATGGTCTTAAGAAAAAAAGTCATTTCTTAGATATGGGTCTGGATTATTTAAAAAGAATAAATCCAAAAACTTATATGCCTTTCGCTGGTACTTATACTTTAAGAGGGAAGTATGCTCATTTGGAAAAATTTAGAGTGGTTCCTGAATTGCAAGATGCTTTAAAATTTTATCAAGAAAACTACAATGGTCATGGAGTTCTATTAAATTCATTTGAGTCATATGATTTAAACGAAGGTCTAGCTACTAGTGACTACAGCCCTGTGAATTATGAAGAAAAAATTCGCTATGTAGAGGAGATCTTATCAAAGCACAAGTATGAATACGAATACGACCCAGAACCTAAATTGCAAGAAATATTAAATTTATTACCAAAAGCTTATCAAAGATTTAATAATAAAAGAGAGGAAATTAAATTTAACTCCGATACAAATGTTTACATATATCTACCTGAAAATAAATTATGTAAAGTTTCTTGTAATGGCTTAGGCTATGAAGTTATAGATGCAAGTGATTTTGATGATAAAAAATATGTTACTTATAAGCTTGATTATAAATTATTACATCGAATTTTGAAAGGTCCTAGATTTGCCCATTGGAATAATGCCGAAATTGGTTCTCATATTATGTTTTCCAGAAAACCAGAAATTTATGAAAGAGCACTTTATTTTAGTATGAACTATTTTCATTGCTAGGGTCTTTTATGAAATTATTTGAAACTTCAATAACTAAAAAAGATGTCGATATAATATCAGGTGTTTTGATGTCTGGAGAGCTAGGTTTTGGTCAGAATGTATCTGTTTTTGAAGATAGATTCAAATCCTTTTCAAATAAGTCCTATAATATAGCGACTAATTCTGCATCTGCTTCTGCTTATATAATTTTTGACTACCTGTATGAAATCTATGGATCTTGTGATGTCTTTACTACATCTCTAGGATTTACATCCCCTGTATATGCTGCTTTGTCTTTTGGGCATAATATTATTTTTGTCGATGTTGACAATGAGTTGCAATTTGACATTCAGGATTACAAAAAAAAGAAACATCTTAAAATGAATGATATTTCTGTCATGATGCCAGTTTTGTATGGCGGCGTCAGTAATATAAAAGGGTTTGATAATTTTTATAAATCAAGAGAAAAAGAAGAGATTATTGTTGTCGATTCTGCACATTGTGTAACACCTACAATCATGTGTGATTTTATATTTTTTTCTTTTCATCCATATAAACCCATTTGTACCTCTGATGGCGGCATGATATCCACAAATGATTCTCTGGCAAACGAATATATGAGAAATTATAGAAATTTTGGAAGAGTTTCGCTAGGGGATACATACGATATAGTCCAAAGGGGTTTTAAGTTTTATATGAATAATCTCAATGCTACAATAGGATTGACTCAACTTGATAGCTATCGAGAAAAGCTAGATATTCGAATAAAAAATTATAATAAGCTAGGTGATAAATATAATCTTTTGAAACATGATATTAATTCATCCTATTATTTTGCAACAACTCTTACAAGTGATGCTAATAGTGTTATAAAAAAAACCGGCTTGAGTAGGCACTATCCTATGTTGCACAAGACGCAGTTCTATGAGAACGGTCAAAGTTTACCAAACCTAGAAAGTCTGCATAGTCAGATATTGAATCTTCCATTATATTGTGAGTTTTAAATGAAAACATTTGTAATCGCTGAAGCTGGAGCAAATCATAATCAAAATTTAGATCAGGCAAAAAAGCTAATCGACGTTGCTGCTGAAGCTGGTGCTGATGCTGTTAAGTTTCAAACATATTCTTCCAATACTTTATACTCTAAAAACACCCCTAATTTTGCAGGGTATAAAGATATCAATCAGCTTATTAAAAGTATTGAATTACCGAGGGAGTGGCAAAATATTTTACATGATTATTGTAATTTTAAAGGCATAGAATTTATGTCTACACCTTTTGATGAACAAGCTGTATCAGAGTTGGTTGATATTGGAGTCAAGAGATTAAAAATAGCTGGCTTTGAGTCAACTGATCCTCGATTTGTGAAGATGGTGGCATCGTCTGGCTTACCTTTAATAGTATCGGCTGGCATCGGCTCCAACTTGAACAGCATACAGGACGTTATAAATTGGATTTACGAGGTCAACTCAGAACCTGACATAACGATTTTACATTGTAATAATGCCTACCCAACACCCGTTGATGATATTAATTTAAACAGGATAGATGAAATAAAAAAAACATATAAAAATATTAAGGTTGGACTTTCTGACCACACTGAAGGGATTATGGCACCCTGTCTAGCAGTAGCGAAAGGGGCTGTCTGTATTGAGAAGCATTTTACCCTATCTAGAAATCTACCGGGACCAGATCACCCTTTTGCAATCGAGCCTTCTGAATTATCTAGAATGGTTACTAATATAAGGATAGCTGAACAAATGTGTTCAAATGATAATTCTTTATTGACTAAAAGTGAAAAAGCTTTTGAAAAAGCCATGAGATCTGTGGTAGCATTAAAAAATATTAAATCTGGAGAAGTGTTGACTGGCAAAAACATAACTACTAAAAGACCAATGTTGCCGAACTGTATCCCGGCTAGTGATTTTTATAATGTTTTAGGCAAGATTGTTACAAAGGATATCTCCGAAGATGGTTTACTGTCATATGATAACTTAAAGGATTCATAATATGTTGAGTGGAAAAAAAGTTTATTTGTCTTCTGTTGAGGAGAGTTCTTTAGAAAAATTAAGACAATGGAGAAACAAGCCTGAGTTACGCCGCTACTTTAGAGAATATAGAGAAATAAGCAGCACAATGCAAAAAAATTGGTTTAATAATCGTGTTCTTAATAACCCAAACCAAGTAGATTTCGAAATCCATGATAAACACACAGACAAACTTCTCGGGCATTGTGGTTTATATTATATAAATTGGATCCATAGACACGCAGAGTTTGGAATTTACATAGGCGACGAAGATTTCAGGCAGGGTGGATATGGCTCTGATGCTCTCCGAACTTTGTTAAAATATGGATTTAATGATTTAAATCTCAATAAGATATGGTGTGAAGTGTATAGTAACAACGATGCTATAGATGTCTATCGTCATATTGGCTTTGTTGATGAGGGTTGTTTGCGTCAAAATTATTTTAATGAAGGACAATATTGGGATTGCTATCTAATGAGCATGCTTAGAGAAGAATATGAGGAGAAGTATGATGTCTAAGAAAATTGAAGATGTTTGTGTATTAGTTCAGGCTCGTTTAGGGTCACAAAGAGTCCCCGGCAAAATGCTGCGACCTTTTTGTAACACAACATTAGTTGACATACTTTTTGAAAAGTTAAAAAAGTCAGAAGTATTTCCAGAGCAAAACATAGTATTTTCTGCTTGGGAACCAGAACTAAAAAAAGTTGCAGAATCCCATGGAATTAATATCTTTGATCGATCTGAAAAGTCAGCAAAATCAGAAGGTCAGCCGTTATCTGAAATTTATGAATGGCACGATAAAATACCTTTTAAATATGTTGTTCTGATTAGTGCCTGTAATCCTCTTTTAAAAATTGAAACTATTGATTCTTTTGTCGAACATTTTTTAAAATCAGACAAAGAGGGTGGCTTTGCAGTTTTCGAGAAAAAAACTTATTACTGGGATAAAAGCAATCATCCTTTAACCGACTGGAAAGGGTCAACTATAATGAATACAAAATTTGTTGATCCGATTTATGAAGCTGCACACTGTTTGTATGCGAGTCGTTTGGATATTATAAAAGATGGGTGCTGGATGGATACTAGTTCCCCACCAAGACCTGAGCTTTTTACTATGGATGAATTAGAAGCCTTTGACATTGATTACGAATGGCAGTTTGATCTGGGTCAAATTTTATATAAAAATTTAATTGGTGATTAATTTGAATATTATTTGGAATAATTGTAAAAAATTAGATAATGAATCTTGGATTGATTTAGAAGATAACAAAATGTTTTCTTTAAATAAAAACTGGAAAAATTCATCAAGTAAAGAATCTTTCTTTATATCTGATAAGAATGATTTTTTGTATAATAATAATTGGGATTTAAATTATGTTTTGTCATACTATGGCTCTATCTTGGGAATGGATGTAATTTCAAATTCAGAAATTATGTACTATAATCTATCAGAGATCAAAAAATTTAAAGATAGTAAAATATTGATTGTCGGTGGTGGTCCAACTACGATGGCATATGATTGGGACTCAAAAGATTATGATTATATTTTTTCTTGTAATCACTTTTATTTAAATGAAAAATTAAAAAATGTTGATGTTGCTCTTGCTACCTTTACAACTGAAACAGATTTTAGCGCTAACAATGATCTCTTCCATGATTATATGAATGATAACTCTACGATAATATGCTTTGAGGATAGAATGCAGCCAGATGAGAGAGAATATTTTGGTTTTATAAAAGAAAAATATCCTAACAGAACAATGTACGCTCACACTAGATATAGGGGCAAAATAGGTGCCGCACCTAGATTGTTGTGTATGGCTTCTCTATTTGGTGCAAGAGAAATCCATGTTGTTGGAATGGACGGCTTTAAGAAAGGTGTTAAGTTGGGAGACGTTTCAGATCACGCTTTTGAAACTGGCAAGACAAGACAAGGGACTCATGATTATCGGCTCTATCATAAACACTATGTGGCGCTATGGGATTATGTTTTAAACAACATTGGTAAAGATATAAAGTTTCAAAATCTTGGAGAGGATCATCCCTCTAATATGACAACTGACATATCAAAGCAAATGTTCCCTTTGGAGATTTTATGAAGATTAATTTTATTGGAAGAAATAATGCGAATTTTTATGGACACTGGGCGCATAGAAATGGCAGGCAATCTGTGAATTATTATAATCAAAAATGTCTGGACAGAAGAGACAGATACAAATTCGATCTAGATCCTGATTTGCAAAAATATGCTGATAAAGTTAAGCAATATGGATATTGCAAAATAGAAAATTTTATTGACACCTCTTTACTAGATAATCTTAAGGATGAGTTTGAATCCTTAATAAAAGAAGAAACTCATTTAAAACAGAATAGCCAAACACACATTGTCGCCAGTGATCCATTTTTAACCACAAACACAGCCGTTAAATTAGCTTTTGATGATAGAATAATTAAGATTGCCACTGGTTTTTTTAATTGCCTTCCGGGTATAGGGACTTTTAATCTAAGAAAGAGTATGGCTAACGAACTACCAGCAGAGGGCACCAATCTTTGGCATCGAGACTTTAATAGCCCTGTAAAGCTAATAAAATTCTTTTTTTATCTAGACGATGTTAACATGGATAACGGACCTTTTAGTTACGTGGAAGAAAGTAATAATAAAATGTTTGATGGCTGGTGGCTAAAACATAGATGGCTCGATGAAGAACTAGGGCAGATTTATGGTCATGATAAACTTAAGAGATTAACAGCAAAGAAAGGCGATCTCTTGATCGCCACTACAAATGGGTGGCATAAAGGGGAAAAGTTAGTCTCGGGAACTAGATCCATGCTAACAATAAATTTTTTGGTGCATCCTGAATTGGCTGGCGGTGTAGAACAGGATGCAAGTAAAAGATTTAAAATTAGTCAGGAAGACTTTCACAATTTATCACGCTGGAAGAAACCAGTGGCAGATTTCTTAATAAAGGTATAACATGGTTATTTACGTTGATATAGATCACACAATTTGCGAAACGGATGCATCTCTTGACTATGAGCAAGCTGTTCCTTGGAAAGAAAACATAGATAAAGTCAATCAACTTTTTGATGACGGACACACCATAGTATATTGGACGGCAAGGGGTTCTGGAACTGGGATTGACTGGCGTGATGTAACGGAAAAGCAATTTGAAAAGTGGGGTGTCAAGTATCACAAATTAATACTTAAAAAACCACTATACAATATCTTTATCGATGATAGAAATATTAACACAGATAACTTCTTTGAAAACTTTGATAGTTTTCGAAAAGATTACCTTAAAAAAGTAAATGATAACATTGTACAATTAGAAGACATAAATCATTAAGGAGTTATATTATGAAAATGTCAGACCAAGCAGTTGGTGCAGTAATGATGGCTTTGCAGAAAAGTTTGATGGAGCAAAGTGACATTGTGCCAGTTATTAAAGGATTTGATTTTGTTCTTTCTGGAGATGATGAGGAGAAAGAACTTTTTATTAAAAATCCCCCTCTTGTTAAATACAACGAGGAAACATCACCATTTATGGAAGAAATTACGACTGAAGATGGTGATTAATTATGCCCCGGTATGATTACAGGTGTCTTGAATGCGAGCAAATTTTTACTATTAGACACTCTATAAAAGAGACTGTGGAGGTTTGTGAGTGCGGAGCGCAGGGTCAAATGCAAAAAATACCAAGTATGCCTCATGTTGTTAAAAAGAGTAACGCTGGTAAAATAGTCAAAAACCATATTGAAGAAGCGAAGAAAGAGATTAAAGAATTTAAAAAGGATATGTCCAAGGAAATGTCATAATGTTAACTTTAGCAATTTTATTACTGTTGTCTTTGATAATTAACACTGTTGTTATATGGTATATTTATAAATTATTAAAAAGATTTCTTTTTCTATCTGATAACTTGGACGATCTTTTTGGTGAACTCGATGGCTACACAATGCACATAGAAAATGTTCATAGTCTTGAGACTTTTTATGGCGAACCTGTTCTTCAAAATTTAATGAATCACTCTAAAGACGTTGTACAATATGTCGATGATTTTCGAAACAGCTTCGATGATACTAAAGACGTCATAGAGTTTGAAGAGGAACAAGAAATAGATGACGGACAAACCACAGGATAAGAAGCCGAAAAGAAGAAAAAATTTATATTTCACTAAAGTGCACGAAGAAGCAGTAGTAAAGTATGCCAGCACAAATGATAATAAAATCAGAACTGAACTCTACATAGAGTTTCTTGAACCAGCCTTTAGTGAGATGGTTGATAAAATTATCTATACTTATAAGTTTACCACACTCCCCAACATTGATGTTTTAAGAGATGAATGTAAAATATGGCTAGCTACAATTCTCAACAAGTATGATCCTGATCGTGGCTCAAAAGCTTTTTCTTATTTTTCTGTCATAACTAAAAATTGGTTTATTCATAAAGTTAAGAAAAACTCAATATCAAATAGGAGAGAGGTAGAATATGATAACATACCAAAACACATTGAATCTGATAAGCTAACTACCACGAATGGATATGAGGAAAATCGAGAGGAAAAAGAATATTGGCAGCATTTTTGGCAAGAATTAAATTCTTGGGATGTTGAGATAATGAAACCAAATGAAAAAAAGGTATACGAGGCAGTTAAGATTATTTTAGAAAATTCAGATGATATTGAAATATTTAATAAAAAAGCTGTTTATCTGTATCTAAGAGAAATTACAGGCTTGAATACAAAACAGGGGGTTAATAATTTAGCTAGAATGAGGAAAAAGTTTGCTGATTTTCAAAAAAAATGGAACCGGGGTGATTTTTAATTTTATTATTATAACTATTTAAAAGTATGAGTAAAAAATATTTCCATGAAGCAATAAAAAATATCAGAGATGATAGGGCTGTAACAAGTAAATTACTTTTGGATATCATCAATTATATTGGAAGTGACAACGATAAACATAAAGATGTTGGTGCCGTGGTGGCTAAATATTTAGAAACACTTCAGAGATCAAATGAACAACTAGTGAAACTAGTGACTTTGATCGAGAAAAAATCAGCCGAAAATGAGGGTCTTACTGAAAAGGATAAGAATGAAATTTTTGATCTCTTAACAAAAACGGAGGCAAATTGATGTGGTTGACTCAAGTAACAAGCGTGGTACTCCCCCTAACCAAAGGTTTGTAAAAAGATCCTACGCAGATTATTTGCGTGTAAGAACTGATACAAATTTAATTTCAGAAGATTCTGTTGGTAAATCTATATTTCAAGGCGTGGTTGTTGGAATTGTTCTAGAGCCATCTGAAGTTAATCCAAAAAATGTCACCATAGCTGGGTATAATATTGCAACGGATAGCTCTTTTACACCCGCTAGTGTTCCTTATGGCTACGTTGTCAATGTGCCAGAAAAGGGCTATATTTGTTCTGGAGAGATGCCAAATCCAAATGATGCCCAATATAGAAATTATATTTCAAATTTGGTTACTAGTGGTTTTGTTTTTAAGGTTCGCCCCGGACAATCATTTGATTTAGCAAATGTTGGCGATATAGTTTTGGTTAAGTTTAATGGTCCTAATTTTTCAAGTGATGGT
>MDSZ01240098.1_pt1 | contig 11231 bp, 8 predicted proteins | sample 811201 | NCBI WGS metagenome assembly MDSZ01 (sample SAMN05326647, study PRJNA326480) | marine metagenome | isolation source: seawater | place: Indian Ocean: North | collected 2010 | reverse complement strand
TAATAATGAAGAATTTCCTTCAATTGATATTTGTGAACCTCCAATTGAAGATTATAATGGAGATGGTATATATAATTCCCCAGGATCAAATTATGATGAAGAGAATGATATTTGGACATGGAATGCAGGGCTTGAAAGTATATGCAATAACTGCAATATTCTAAGGATTAAAGGTGAGCCATCTATTAATACAATAAAATATATTACCGTTGGTGTAAAGAATAATGATAGTAATCCCTTAATAGGAAAAGTACTTTTAGATGAATTGAGACTAACTGGAGTTAAAACTGAAAAGGGTACTGCATTTAGAGTAAAGTCAAGTATAGATTTTGCTGACTTTTCAAATATTAGTGTAAGTTACTCAAGGCAAGAGGCTGATTTTCATAGGCTTGAAGAGCGACTTAGCAGCAATAGTAATAAAGAAAATATATTGATAACCAGTCGAATCAATTCAAATAAGTTATTTCCATCATCTTGGGGACTTAAGGTTCCAATTAATCTTAGTTATGCAAAAAATGTATCTTCACCAAAGTTTAGAACAGGAACTGATATTATAGCTGGAGATATTGAAAATGCGCCAGAAGATATTCAAACTAATGATGAGAGATTAACACTTAGTACGCAGTTTAGAAAAACTACAAGAAGTAATAATTGGTTCTTAAAAAGCACAGTTGATAATGTGACATTAAATTTATCTACAGTAAAGAAAACTAAATCTACACCTACCATTAAGGAGGAAAAAGTTGAAGATTTAGAAATCAAGGGTGATTATACATTTAAATTTGATAAAGAAAACTTTTTTAGGCCTTTAACCATTTTAGAAGAGTCTCCAATTATTGGAAACTTTTTTTCGGAATATAGAATTTACTATACACCGGAAAAAATTAGTACTAGTATAACTCTCAATGAACATGATCAGCTAAGTATTCAGCGAGTTGGAACAATAACTCCAACATATACATTTAACATGTCAAGAAAGTTTCAGTTAAATTATAGATTTACAAAAAACTTCAAATCAAATTATTCAGTAAATATTGCCAGCAATTTGGATAAATATCAAAATGATAAGTTTGGATTTCTTAAAGAGTTTGATTCTGGAGAAGTAAATTCAATTGATGAAAAATTGACCAACACTTTTTCACCTGATTATTTAAGGTGGTTAAAACCAACTATTAGCTATAACCCATCTTTTTCAAGAGATTTTGATTATTCTAAAGATGAACCGCTAGTTGATATGAAAACAAATTCATCTCTCAAAAGCAGTATAAACTTCTCACCAAAAGATTTTATTTCATTATTTTATTCATCAGGAAATAGTTCGTCAAGCTCTAAAAGATCACGTAGTAGGTCAAGTTCTTCTAGAAACAATTCAAAGATATATGAGTTTACAAATCCAACAATTAAATCCGTATTAGGTTATATATATGATTACAGCTCTAAAATTACAAAAATTTCGGCTAACTACGATTTAACAGCATCTCATACTCATTCAAATTTGCTAGGAACTGTTGATCCAGGGTTGCTATTTAAGCTTGGTCTGAAAGACAGGCCTGAAAACATTGATTTTTCAGATGGATCAACTTATACATATTCACATAAGTATACTAGAAGCAGTAAAATTAATTCTGGATTGAATTTAATGAAGAACTTTTTAGTTACCTTGGATTATAAAAACTCTAATACTTTAAATCAACAGTCATCAGGATCACCAACAGAGAATCAAAGTTCTAGCTTCTTCCCATTAGGCCCAAGAGGAGACTCTGGTATTCCATTTGCAAATTGGAATATTAATTGGACTGGAATAGAAAAAATTAAACTATATAATGATTTCTCCTTAGATGAATTTTTTAAAACAGTTTCAATATCTCATAATTTTAGAGGTGATGTATCCAGATCATTTAGAGATAATAGCAGCATACCTGAAAACGAAAACTATACAAGATCATTTTCACCTCTTTGTAGTTTTACTCTGAAAACAAAGCAGAGAACAAATCCAATAGTTTATAAGTTGAATTTCGGAAACACAAAAAATATAAAAAATACAGGAAATTCAACAGAAATTACTTATACAGATAATATATCAACTTCAATTTCAATGCAAAATAAAAATGGGTTTACAATACCTTTATTTTTCTTTAGAGATTTTTATATTGAAAATGATGTAACATTTAACTTTAATGTTAATTTTGATCAAAGTAAAACCTTAATAAGCTCATTTATTGTTGATAGTGAGGAAGATTTTAATGAGCAGGCAAGTTCTTCAAATATTATGATTAAACCAGATATAACTTATAAGTTTAGTAGGTGGGTTAATGGTACAATTTTCTATTCCTATGGGATTTCAGATAATAAAACTACAGGAAAAAAGAAAGAACAAGATTTTGGGTTTGTAATAAACATAAAAATTACAGGATGATTAAGAGTCTAATTTTATTATTATTTTTTTCTATCTTCATGGCTCAGGATGCAATGTTTTTTAATGGTGAAAAGGCGATGTCATATTTACTCAAACAATGTGATTTTGGACCCAGGTTTCCCGGTAGTGAAGGGCAATTAAAAACAGCCCAATATTTTGAAAAAGTATTAAATGGAACCTCAGATACATTATATGTAATGAATGAAAGAATAAAGCATCCATATATAGAGAAAGAAATTCCATTGATAAATTTTTTTGCTAGATATAATATAAAATCTGATCAAAGAATTTTACTTATGGCTCATTGGGACACAAGAGAAATAGCGGATAAAGATGAAAATGAAGAAAATAGAGTACTGCCAATTTTAGGCGCAAATGATGGCGCAAGCGGTGTAGCCGTTCTATTAGAAATTGGAAACATATTAAAAGAGTTTCCATTAGAAAATATTGGAATTGATATTTTATTAGTTGATGGTGAAGATATGGGTAGAGAGGGAGATGCTGATAATTTTGGTTTAGGTACTCAAATATTTTCTACTAAAATACCCAGGCCACTGCCGATGCATGCTATTTGCCTAGATATGGTTGCTGATAAGGATCAAGAGTTTTTAATGGAACAATATTCCCTAATGTCGGACCAAAGACTTGTTAAAGAAATTTGGGATTTAGCTAATTATTTAGGCTACAATCAATTTGTATATGAGATTGGCCCTGCAATAATTGATGATCACTATTTTTTTAATAGAATTACAGGTATCCCAGCAATTGATATAATTGATTTTAATTATCCAAATACAAAAAAAAATTATTGGCATACACTGAAAGATATACCTGAGAATTGCTCTGTTGAAAGCCTAAAGGCTGTAGGTACGGTTGTTACTACATATATTTACCATACAGATAGGACTTATTGAACAATGTATTCAGATAAACTGTCAATTTTTGGTGAGAGGGATATTTTAGAAAATACTACTGCATATATTCAGGAACATCTGGAAGGTGTTGCAGAAAATCCTACTCATTTTGATTTATTTGTAGATAAAGATAAAATAAATATTGTTAAACCCTTAATTGAAAATCTATCATTAAAATACAAGTTTGATTTTGAATGGAGCAAAATAGAACACGAAAACTGGCAAGATAACTGGAAAAAATATTTTACTACAATTGAAGTGAATAAGTCTTTTACTGTTGTATCTGATTGGGAACAGAATAAAAAAGTAAATTCATTATTTAAAATAATTATTTATCCAGGAATGGCTTTTGGTACAGGTCATCATGAATCAACATATATGATACTAGATATATTACCTGACATTATTAGGCCTGGGGATCAAATTATTGATGTTGGAACTGGTTCAGGAATCTTACTTATTGCATCTATGAAACTAGGGGCTTCAAATGGTCTTGGTATTGAATATGACCCCATTTGCAAAGAAAATTTTGAAAGTAATATGAAGATAAATAATATTGGAAATGAAGTTGAATTTAAACAGATAAGCTTTTCAGATAAATCTAACTATTCATGTGATGTATTGCTTGCAAATTTAAATAAAAATTTATTGCTGGATTTTTTTAAAACAGCAAAAGTATTACCATCTAAGATAGTTATTTCGGGAATTTTATATTTAGATCTTGAAGAATTGATGGGTAAAATCAATCAATTAAATTTAAAAGTTAAACTATTAAAAAAGAAAAATGAGTGGATATGTATATTATTAGAAAAATAGTTTGGCTTATTTTGATTTTTTATTTTAGTGCATGTACAAATTCATTTGAGAATAATGATTCTAGTAACCCTATAATTGAAAACATTTATTTTAACTATAGTAACACTGAAGGTAGGGTATACATTTCTTGCGATCTACTTAACAGCCCAAATAATATTGACGACTACAGCATTGTATTTGAATTACATCAATCTTCAGAAATATTGTTGCAGAACTCATTGGTTAGGCAGTATGAAGTTGGTAGTGGATCTATTATTTCATATTGGGGGTCATTTGGTATTGAGGTTGAGTCAAATAAATTATATTTTTTAAAAATTTATCTTTTGGATAAGTCTGGTTTAACTATTTCATCTTCAAGATCATCTTCTAAGTTACTTGGGAATTCTGCTCCTGAAATAATTTTGGCAGATGTTCCCTTATCTTTTACTCTTCATCCAACAGATTGGCAGAATTTGATAATTAAATTATTTTATTGTGATGCAGATGGCTGGGATGATTTAATTCAAGCCGAATATTATGTAAAAAGGAATTGGAGCTGCTTAGATGGATCAAGCCCTGTAGTTGACTCTGACTATAATCAGTTTAGCTCTTCTCAGTTATTTCAGATGGCAATAAATTCTTCCAATATAAATAGTAGTGATTGTACATATGAATTAAATGCTGTTCTTCAAATGAGGCCATTAGATGGCTCATCATTAATAGAAAATGGAGAGGAAATAATTCCAGAATCTCAATATGGATGCGGAATGGTAGGTGAGACTCTATTTAAATTTATTATTACAGACAGTAAGGGCCAGTCATCTATAATTGATAATATCAAGATGGTAATTACTGAATGAAAAAGATATGTTTCATTTTACTGCTTTCTAATATATTGGGTTCAAGTTTAATAAATTTCAATTATGATCATAATCTATTAAGTATTCCTGATCCAGATTTTGATACGAATTTTATGTTTGAGGGGTTCCCTGATAATTCGATTTTTGATATATCACCTTATAGTGGCACATCAATTAGAGGGGTGTTTTTGGGGACTGGCAGGGGAATTGGTTTTGTTTATAAAGACATAGATTGGAAAATGAAAAAAATTAACAATAATATTTTTCCTTCAAATAGTGGGAATCCTTTTGTAAAGGTTTATCAAGATAAAAATTTAGTTATTTCTTCATGGGTTTCAGCGTACTTTGATTCTATAGAGCGTATATACCTCCCTGAAGGAGAAGGGATTACATGGTCATTTGACTTTGGGGAGACTTGGAATTTCAAAGAGCAATCTGTTGATGGAAATCAAGGTACTGCCTTTATTGATATTAATTGGGGTGGAAAAGCAATCAAGCAACGAGCCATTACAACAGCTGTTTCAAATGTTTCTTATGATCTTGATATTCATTTGCTTAATGAAGAAGTATTGCACGTATATACGGCAAATTGGGCTGGTAGTTTGAGACGTTTCAATTTATTTGATTTAGATTCTTCATGGGAGGTAGTTCCTATGCCAATGGATGATCAATCTCAGCTAACATATGAAATGATTGATGATGGCTATGAGGTTGATTCTCATAATTCAACCTCTGGTGGGAATGAGAATCATAAAGGATTTTCAGTTAAAGTTCAAAGTGATACAATTTGGGTTGGCACTTCAAATGGAGTTAATAAGGGTATTATAAAAGGGGAGTATGATATCGATTGGACTCATTATACCAAGCAGGATGGCCTTGCAGGTGACTGGATTACTGGAATTGAAATTCAAACTTTTGAAGATAGAGAAAGAGTGTGGTTGGTTTCTAGAACTTTTCCATACACTTCTCATGGACTTACGTACTCCGATGATGGAGGATCGACGTGGAACGCTATTTATTCAACCCGTGAGCTTGGGCTATTTGGAAACCATATTTCATTTAACTCAGATTCAATATATTATTCTACTTCTAATGGGTTATATGTTAATTATATGAATGATAATAGTTCCAATGTGGATTTCTGGGATCAATTTCATATTAACTCCGATAGTGATGGAGAGTCGTTGCTAGATAACAGAACCTATGGATCGCTATATTTTGATGAGCAGCTGTTTGTAGGGACATCTGATGGTCTTGCAATATATGATATTGACAATGATGTTTGGGAAATATTAAGGAGCTTTGATATAAAGCCTTCAGGCCTTAGAGATGATTCAGAGTATTTTTCTGCATATCCAAATCCATTGTATATAGATGAACCTCATTATTCAACATCTAAACAGCAAGCAAGATTTTATATTAAGGATATAGGTTCTTCTTCGATGTTTATTGAAATTTTTGATTTTAATATGGATAGAGTAAAAAAAATTAATCAGATATATTCTATATCAATTAATGAGCATGAGGCAGTATGGAATGGTAAAAATGACTATGGCTTACAATGTGCTAATGGAGTATATTTTTGCAAACTTTCAACAGGAGGTAATTATTACTGGACAAAGCTAGTAATAGTTAACTCAAAATGAATTTTTTATTACTTTTACTAGTATTGGGATGTTTGCAAGCTGATTATTTAGGGGGTTTTGCTGCTTCATCAATTAGGTACGACTCTGATGCAAGAACACAATCATTAGGAGGTGCAACATTGGCCTCTCCCTCACCAGGTTTTGTGCAGTTTTCTAATCCTGCTTATTTGCATTATTCAAGTAAAATAGTAGTAGGCCTATCTTACTTTGATCTACCATTAGATAGATCTATACAGGTATCTAATTTTATTTATCCTCTTCCACCAAAAGCATCTATAGGAATCTCCTTATTTAGATCAGGAACAGATAATATTTTAGGAAGGGATAATCAGAACAATATTACATCTAATTTTTCATCTTCCGATTTGATGGGAATGATATCATTTGGAGTTAATTTCAATAAGAAAATATCATTAGGTATAAACATAAAAACAATGATTTCTTATATAGACATTCAAACGATTGAAGCAGAAAATTATTTTGGAAATGCTCTCTTAGTCGATGTGGCTGCTAATTATATGTTAAATAAAAAAATATTTTTTGCATTTAGAAAAAATAATATATCTCAAGGTCTGAATTGGAAATTGAATTTTGGAGATGCACGTGATCCAAGAAGCTACAATGAGATTGTTCATTCAATTAACTCAATTGGAGCTTCAATAAAGCCATCAGATTATGCAATGATTTTATTCCAGCAAGATTTTTGCAACCCAACATCAAGTACCTTACTTTCTCGATTCAAAATGGGTGCAGAATTCTTACACAAAATTAACTCATCATCTATAGCAGCTTTTAGAATAGGATTTAAACAAAAGTATGGCTTGCAATTCAATCAATCAAATGATAATAAAAATTTTAATATTTATTTTGGTCTTGGAATAGAGCATTTAACTTATATCATTGATTATTCTTTAAATTTTGGTAATCAAGATGAAGGCGTTGGGCATTTAATATCATGTACAAAAAAACTATAAAAATATTTTTTTCACTTTTTCTTTTATCTTCTTTATGGTCAGTTGATATAGAGGCCGTAAATATTCCTGAGAATTCCAAAAGCCTTGCTCTTTTAAATTCTGGATCTGCTTCAAGCGATAATCCTCAAATTAATCTGTCATCTTTGGCATTCAAGAAAAATTCCTATATTTCATTTTCAAATCAAAGCTGGCTTGGTGAAATTTCAGGCTCACAGCTTTTATTTGTTCTTCCTAGTAGGCCAATTTTACTTTCGGTTAGATCGTTATCTTTAAGTGATATTGAAATCAGAGATGAAGTGGCAAGTACCAATCCAATAGGGTATGCAGGTGCAAGAATGATTGACTTTGGATTTGGATATGGGTTTCAGAATAATTTTGCAACAATAGGCATGCTAATTAGAGGTAATTATATTAGCCTGCATACTTATCGAATTCATGGAGCTTTAATTGATCTATCTTTTCAGCGAAATTTAAATAGTTTTTCAAAAATTGCTTTAAATTTTAAAAATTTTGGATATCAAGAATTCAATAATTTAGAGGGCTCAATTCCAAAACAAATTCAATTAGGGTCTTCATTTGAGGCTCCATTTAATTTTAAAATAAATTTTGATGTTATAAATACAGCAAGCAAAGGTTCGGATTTAATTGGCTCTTTGGAGTTCAATACGAGATTCATTGATTTATTTGTTTCTACATCTTCAGGCTATCTTGGAAACAACTATGGCTTAGGCTTTGAATTTGAATATTCAAATTGGAAGGTATCCTATGGAACCATTATCCACGCACTTAACTACTACAGCAGGCCCTCCTTTTTTGATTTAAGCTATTCGATTTCTAAATGAAAAATATCATTTTTATCTTTTCAATCGTGCTTTTGAGCTGTCAAAGCCCAGATGTAAAAGGAAAGATATGTTTGGTAATTGATGATTTTGGATATACAATTAATAGCCCCGCAATTGACTTTCTTAAACTTGATGAGAATATAACAATAGCAATTATTCCCGGATCCCCATATGCAGAAAAAATTGGTCAAGTCGCTCACTCAAGAGAAATTGAAACTATTATTCACATGCCAATGGAGGCTCAAGATAGCCATGAAGAAAGTTGGTATACAATTAGAGAGCAACTTAATTCTAAAGAAGTTAATGATAGAATTACAATGGCTCATGAGCTCATCCCTTATGCAAAAGGGATGAATAATCATCAAGGGTCAAAGGCAACAGAGAATCTTGAATTAATGAAGAGTGTTGCAAGGTCATTAAAAAAGTTAGATTTATTTTTTCTAGATAGCTTTACAAATCCAGAAAGTAGAGCGTTTATTACAATGAGAAGGTATGGCGTAAAAACTGAGTTGAGACAAGTTTTTTTGGATCATAGAGAATCATACTCGGGAATATTAAATCAGCTAGATAGCTTGGTTCTTCTTTCACATTCTATGGATGTTGCTATTGGCATTGGTCATGCTAAACCGCTAACTTTACAAGTTTTAAAGAATGAGATACCCAAATTAAAAGAAAAGGGCTATAAGTTTGTCAAACTTAGCGATGTGGTAAGATGAAAATGATCGTTTATATATTTGTACTAGTTGCATTGTCATCATTTTATATTTTGGTAAAAAGTGAGTTTCAAGTTAGAAAGTATTTAAGCAAAAAGTCTTTATGGTATGTTTTAATAATTTACCTTATACCAATAGCAGGCTTAGTTGCCATTTATTATTTTATTAATTTTCAGAATGATTTAACTTTAGTAAAGAATATTCAGGAAAAAAAAGAAATCGAAGATCTCAGCAATGATAAAATAGCTGAATATTTACAGCCTGAAAACTGCAGCCTTACACTTGGTGATATATCTCTAGTGCTAAAGAATAATAAATTTAATGATGAAGGCCAGCCTATCAGTATAATCTATTACTATAAGTATATTGTTGGAGGAGAAGAGTTTACCAATCAATTTTCAGTTAAATCTGTAGAACAGATTTATTATGAAAGGAATAAGCTATATATTTGGCACTCAACCTTGAAGCCATCATTGCATCAAATTATTTTTATTGAAAACGATCCTTTCCCAATGTCTATAAAAGGTCTAGATAAATATGTTAACTATGAGTTTAAACTACCTGAAGAAATATATGAAGACCTTCAAAATTCCATGCACAGTGGCCATTAAGCAAGATAAGATTGACCTTTACTACACTTAATTTAATTTCATGCAGTAGGTAATCTAATAAAAAACTAAAAAACTGGTTTTAATTTTATACGGTAAAACTTATATTTAGGTCTAACCTTGTTGCAAAAAGTTTTACTTATTAGAGAATTAATCGGCTTAACACACCAACTTAGGAGGAGTTATGAAGAAGCTATCATTAATTGCAATTGTCCTATCCATGACATTTGCTCAAGACCTATTTTTCTCAGAGTACTCTGAGGGATCAAGTAACAATAAGTATTTAGAGATTTACAACCCAACTGATGGAGTTGTGGATTTATCGGGCTACATGCTTGCCAATGTGTCAAATGCCCCTACAGACATAGGAGTGCATGAATTTACCATGGCATTTACTGATGGAGCTACAATTGATTCAGGCGATGTCTATGTTGTTTGTCACGGATCTTCTGGTGATGAAATTATGGCCGAGTGCGATCAAACCCATAATTATCTGAGCAATGGAGACGATGGCTATGCATTAATGGCTGGAGATGCGTACATTGATTGGGTTGGTGATTTTAACGGTGACCCAGGAAGCGCATGGGATGTTTGCGATGGAGGATCGACCAAGGACAATACATTAGTAAGAAAAGCTTCAGTAACTTCAGGAAGCGAGTGGTCTGTTTCTTCTAATTCCGAAACCTGCGAATGGGATGCCTATGAGCAGAATACTTGGGCCTATTTAGGTTACCATGAAACAGGTGAAGGCGAAACCTGTGAAGATGCCAACGTTGATTGGGCAGGTGATCAAGATGGTGATGGTTACTTGGGCTTTGATGGGTCAACAGTTTATGTAAACGTTGAAAGCTTTCCAAACCTAGGAACAGCAACCCTTACAATAAACGGCGAAGACCAAGCTATGAATTATGAAGATTGGGGGCCAAACGCGCATTGGTATCTAGGCTTTGAAACATCAGCAAGTACTTCATATGATTGGACAGTAACCGTATCAAATGGCTGCGGAACATCTCAATCAGTATCTGACAGCTTTTCAACTGATTGCAACAATGTGGTTGGCGGGAGTGCAACAGTAGATTCATGTGGTGTATGTGAAGGCGATGGAACATCATGCTCGGTAGCAAATTTATTTTTCTCAGAGGCAGCGGAAGGATCTTCTAATAATAAGTACTTAGAGATTTACAATGCATCAGATGCTACAGTTTCTTTGGCAGGATATGCATTCCCTAGCGTTTCAAATGATCCTACGGATGTAGGAGTTCATGAATACTGGAACAGTTTTGCTGAAGGTGCTGAAGTGGCGGCTGGTGATGTGTATGTTATTTGTCATGGTAGCGCTGCGGATGAGATTCAGGCTGAGTGCGATGGTTATCACACCTATATAAGTAATGGTGATGATGGTTACTGCTTAGCGTTTGGATCAGAAGAAAACTATGAAATTTTAGATTGTATTGGTGACTTTG
>MDSZ01130472.1_pt1 | contig 11231 bp, 12 predicted proteins | sample 811201 | NCBI WGS metagenome assembly MDSZ01 (sample SAMN05326647, study PRJNA326480) | marine metagenome | isolation source: seawater | place: Indian Ocean: North | collected 2010 | reverse complement strand
CTTCTTTGTCTTATTTAGCATCTTTAATACTTTAAAGTTTAATAATTCACAACAGGCAGTATTATATCTCTAGAATATAAACAGGAGGTATAAAAGTGTTTAACAAGAATTTTTTCGATACAAAAAAAGATAAAGCATTAGAAATTAAAGAAAGTGATGTAATTTTTGTTGCTGATGCTTATGTTGAAGATTATTTAGGCGGTGCAGAAATAACTTCTGAAAGATTTATTGAGGAAGCTGTTAATTCAGGTAAAAAAATATGCAAAGTAAGAAGTAACGAAATAGATTTGAAATATTTTGAAGCAGGAATTGATAAGTACTGGGTATTTTTTAATTACGCTGCAATGGACATGAATTTAATCCCAACAATTGTAGCAAATTTAAAATATTCAATAGTTGAATATGATTACAAGTTTTGCAAATACCGGTCAACAGAAAAGCATCTAGAGATAGAAAATAAAGAATGTGACTGTAAAGACCAGCCACAGGGAAAGATGATATCAGCATTTATGTACGGTGCAGATAATTTATTATGGATGTCAGAAGGGCAAAGAAATTTCTATTTCAATATATTTCCATTTCTAAGAGATAGGAATAATTTTGTAATAAGTTCAGCTTTTTCAGAAAAAACTCTAGAAAAGCTTAAGCAAAGCAGAGAAAGTAAAGAAAAAAGAATAGAAAAAGCTCTCATTCTAGGTTCCAGCTCATGGATAAAAGGAACAGAGGATGCAATTAACTATTGCAAAGAAAAAAATATTGATTACGATATACTAACAAATATTTCCCACGAAGAAGTACTTCATAAAATGAGTAAGTACAGACACTTTGTCTTTCTACCGAAAGGTAAGGACACATGCCCAAGAATATTAATAGAAGCAAAACTTTCAGGAATGGCTATTCATACCAATTTAAATTGTCAACATGTAAATGAAAGTTGGTGGGAGAAACCTCTTGACGATATTGAAGTTTATTTAAGAAATTCAGGAAAAAGATTTATAAGTGCAATCGATAATTCAATCAATAAGAGAGAAACAATAAGCGGTTATACAACTACAAAAAATTGTATAGATCAAAAATATCCGTATATCCAAGCCATTAAGTCCATGTTAGGATTTTGTGATCAAGTTGTTGTTGTTGATGGAGGATCTACAGATGGGACGTGGGAAGCTCTGGTTGAACTTTCTAAATCAGATGATAGAATTATCATTGAACAAAAAAAGAGGGACTGGTTGCATCCTAGATTTGCTGTATTTGATGGTTTGCAAAAAGCATATGCAAGAAGTCTCTGTACAGGTAACTGGTGTTGGCAAATGGATTCAGATGAAATAGTTCATGAAAAAGATTATGAGAAAATAAAGAATCTAATTAAAAGAATTCCTAAGTCGATGCACCTTCTTGCATTGCCAGTAATCGAATATTGGGGTAGCGATGAAAAAGTTAGAATAGATGTTAATCCATGGAAATGGAGGCTTTCTAGAAATCATAATCACATTACACACGGAATACCTAAACAACTTAGAATGATAGACGACGATGGTAATTTATATGCTAGGCAAGGAACAGATGGGTGCGATTATATCGATGTAAATAGTTATGAAATTATTCCCTGCATGAACTTTTATGATAAAAATATACACGATTTAAGATTGGCTGCATTGTCAGGTAATGAAGATGCTGTAGAAAAGTATGAAAATTGGTTTAATAATATCGTTGAAAATCTACCAGGAGTACACCATTATAGCTGGATGGACTTAAGCAGAAAAATCAAAACTTATAAAAATTACTGGTCAAAACACTGGCAAAGCCTTTACGATATTACACAAGAAGATACTCCTGAAAATAATATGTTTTTTGATAAAAAATGGTCTGAAGTTACTGATAATGAAATAAAAGAATTAGCAGTAAAACTTAAAGACAAAATGGGAGGTTGGGTTTTTCACAGCAAAGTAAATTTTGACAAACCTACACCTTATGTTATGATAGAGAGAGGTCAGCCGGAGATAATGAAATGAGAGAAACACAATTTGTTTTTTTGATACCTGCTTACAATTGCGAAAAAGAAATAAAGCAAACACTTATGTCAATATTTGCTCAGTCGTACGATGATTGGCGTATTATACTTATTGATGATGTTTCTACTGATAACACGACAGCTGTTGCTAAAGAATTAGTGGAGACTCTAGGTTACAGAAGAAGAGTCATGTTCGTAAAAAGAGAAGAGAAGTATGGTGAAGTCAGAAATACTGTTGAAGAAATAGAATTTATCGCTGATCGTGAAGTCGTTGTTAGATTAGATGCAGGAGATTGGCTTACTGATAACGATACACTCCACTATCTCAATAATGTATATAAAGAGGTGAAACCTGCTGTCTGTTGGACAGCACAACGTTGGGCTTATACTTCATATGGAATATCAAAACAAATGATACTAGAAGCAAACCAGAGCGTCTATGAACACCCCTGGGTATCTAGTCATCTTAAAACATTTAGAGCAGAAGCTCTAAAAAAGGTAAATCCTAAAAATTTCTATGATGATGATGGAAACTGGATTATGATTGCATGTGACCAAGCAGTTTTCTTACCAATGATGCACTTAGCCATAAAAGAAAAATTACCGCTTGTATTTCTTCCACTAGTGTGTTATCATTATAATATTGATTTAGAAAAGCCAGATCTTTTTACTGAAGAAAGATCAGTAATACAAAAACAAAGTGCAGAATGGATAAGGGAGAGAGGATATGTTGAATGAACCACCTAAACACTTAAGTGAGTGTAAAAAAACCGATAAACCTTGGGGTTACGAAATACTATGGGCACAAACTAAAGATTACGTATCAAAAATTATGTGCATTCAACCTCATCAAAGAATGAGTTTGCAATACCACAACAAAAAGGAAGAAACAATTTATGTTATGTCAGGTATTCTACTTTTATGGGAAAGTAAAGAAGAAGAAGAATTTAAACAACTAGGCCCAGGCACTGTTTATCATGTCAAGCCCGGTCAAGTACATAGATTTGGAGCAGGACAAGGTACAGTCATGTTGACTGAGGTTAGTACTAATTATTTAGATGATGTTGTTAGAATAAAGGATGATTATAGTAGATGAATTATAAAATACTGATGTTAGGTAAACCTGGCGGAACACTAGCAAGAACATATGAGTGGCATATTGAAGCTTTAAATAATGATATCTCTAAAAGATACAAGGTGGAATGTGTGCACAGCATGAACCATGAACATCGTGACATAAACATAGCAGAATATAATATTTTTTGGTTTTATGCAAAAGCATTTCCACCTAGCTTATATCATAACATTAAAAAATTAAGACCTGATGCAAAGATAGTTTGCGGGCCAAATATTTTACTTGATAAACCTGATATTGGCTTGAGTGATGAGTGGGATAAATGGTATGCAGATATATGCCGGCCAGATTTGCATTTGGATCAGGTTGAGTTTTATTCTGAACATGTAAAAAAATATCTAAGCCCAGAAACTAAAAAAGTTGCTAAAACTTTAGATAAGTGTATGAGAATTAATGATGACTATTACAAACCTGGCACTAAAAAAATTTATGATTGTTTAATCTATTCTAAAAAAAGAAGATATGACTATAAATTTGAAAGTTTTAGAGATGAACTAGTACATATTTTAGAAAAAAATAACATAAATTATTATGAGATCAAGGCGGGAAAATACGGTAACTATAAAAGAGAAGATTATTTTGAAGCACTTAATAATTCTAAAGTAACTGTTAACTTAAGCTTAGATGAGTGCCCAGGAATATTGAATTATGAGTCAATGTTTTTTAACGTTCCGGTAATAGGATCACCAAATAACACTCCGGTAACGTCATCAAAAAACTTACATGTACACAATACAGATGAAATGACTAGTAGTTATTTAGTTAGAAAAGATGATGCAGCAGAAAAATATTACGAAGTAATTAAAAATTACTTAGGTAAAAAAGATGAAATTGATCATCGGCTATTTATTAAAAATCACACAAGTTTCCAAAGATATTGTGAAAATGTTAACAGTATATTAGAGAAGATTTTATGAATATATTTTGTCACATACCCAGAGAAAATTGGATAGTAGATAGAATGGGCTCGGAGTATAAAAAATATTCTAGACATAACGTTTCAACAGAAGAAATTAATAGCGAAACTAATTGTATTTGGCTTTTAGCAGGTTGGTGTTGGAATCACATCCCGCAAAATGTTTTGAAAAATTTTTATGTCGTATGTACAATCCATCATATTGTTTCTAGTAAATTTAAAAAAGAAAAATTTGAAAGTTTCAAAGCTAGAGATCCATTTGTAGATCACTACTTGACTTATACAGAAAAAACTAAAAATTTTATATCACAATATACGAGCAAGCCAATAACTGTATTAAATCACTGGGTCAATGATAAAATATGGAATTTATACGACAAGAACATTATTAAAGATGAATTAAATTTACCTAAAGATAGATTGATTATTAGTTCTTTCCAAAGAGATACAGAAGGCAAAGATTTAATATCGCCTAAGCTGGAGAAAGGTCCTGACATATTTGTTGACCAAGTAAAGTCTATAAATGCGCATACGCCTGTTCACGTTTTGTTAGGAGGGTGGAGGAGGCAGTATGTGATCAGCAAACTAAGAGAAGCAAACATAGATTATACTTATGTTGAGTTAGCAGAATTTGAAAAATTAAATAAAATGTATTGTGCCAGTGATTTATACATTGTAAGCTCTAGAGAAGAAGGTGGACCACAGGCAGTATTTGAAGCTTCATTTTTAAAAATACCAATACTATCTACAGATGTAGGACAATCAAAAATAATACTTGACAAAAGATCCATATACGATCCTGACAAGGCTATTACTTTGAAACATATTGAAAATGCAAAAAAAGCTGTAGATTTAAATTATAACAGTGTAAGAAGATTTGAATTGAAAAATTGTATGAAGATCTATGATGATTTTTTAGAAAATATTATAAGCAACAGGAGTGCATGATGAAAAAATTTAGTGCGTATTATGACAAGAGTAGATTTGGTTATATACATGAAGCGCTGATGAGTTCTGGTATTGTAAAGCAGTACAACAATGTGACAATTGTCAATAAGACTGCATGTTTTTATTCAAAAGACGTTTGCATCTATATAGACACATCTGACGGTGTAAATGAAGATTTAGGAATTAATGAATATTGTGGTAGAATTAATAGAGTAGTAGAAGATGCTGATGGTCGAAAGTTTATTTATTTTAAAGCTGCATATTCAAATTTATGGACAGAAAACATAGTGCAAATTGCTAATAAAAATAACGGTGTGGTTTTACCTTTTTTTAAGTGGTCTTTTAACAATCAATTCTTTGATTATGTCTACAACAATAGATCAAACATAATAAAAGAATACAATGGATTGGAAAAAGAATATGATATTGGTTATTTTTGTGATACAAAACTTTATAAATACCCACTACCTAGCGAAGTAAATAATTTAATATCTCACGAAGATCACGTAAAGTTTAACATACCAGGTAAAAGTAGGAATACAGGATATATTAAAAACAATTCTAGAAAAAATATTTATAATAAAATCAGTAATTCTAAATTTAAAGTACTATATCCCGGTAAAAAAATATCATACGAAGAGTATATAAAAAATAGCTTTAAGTGCAATGTAATTTTAAACCCACCAGGCGTAGGTGAATACACTTCTAGAATGTTTGATCAGTGCTACCTAGGAAACTGTTTGATAATGAGAAAGAATTCATATGACAATGCACTTAGTTGGAAAAATTATATCAAAGAAATTGACTTTGACAATAACTGGGAAGAAGACATTGATGAAGTAATTAAAAATCTAGATTTTCATAAATCTAAATGCAAAGAGTATTTTGATAAATTCTGGACACCTGAAAGTATAGTTAATTTTATGATTAGTAAAATTGAGGAGGCATAAGTTTTGAAAAAATTTAACATACCTAAATTTAAATCAATGAACATAGAAATTAATTCTGACTGCAACAGAAGGTGTGTTTTTTGTCCTAGAGGGCAAGACAAAACACGCTGGAAAACAGATAAGAATGGCAAGAAAAAATTAATAGGCAACTACATGAGTGATGAACTAGTCTATTCTTTGATCGATCAAAATTTAGAGCAAGAATTTAATGCCAAAATAGGTTTTATCTTTTATAACGAACCTACTTTAGATGAACGATTGTTTGACTTTATTGATTATGCTTCCCAAAAATGCCCAGGTATTGATATAACAACAAATGGAGATAAAATAAAGAAAGACTCAAACTATGCAAGAGAATTTTTTAAATTTCCTATCACAGCGCATATTTCACTTTATGATTACAAGGACATGGAAGGTCGACAAAAATTAATTGATTGGTGGAATGATTACTTAATAAAAGATTTAAATATAACAAAAGATAAATTTAGATTTACTGGTAATTATTTTAACTTCGGTAATAGAGCTGGACTTATTGATAGGCGGGGTAAATATTTAGCGCATGCGAAATTAGATGATTTAGTACCTTTGAAAGCTAGTTGTAGAAAAATACATTCTAAATTAAATATAAGATATGACGGAGAAGTTCCAATTTGCTGTGAAGATTCGCTAGTACAGCATTCGTTAGGGAATGTCAACAACAACACTATTAGTGAGATATGGTATGGGGAAAAAATGAAAATTGCAACTGAGCTCTTGGCAAACAAAAAAAGACATGCTATTAGTCCGTGTAATAAATGCACAAAAGGTGCAAAAGACTTGGAAGTGTAATGAGTTTTTTAAAATCAAATAAAGTTTTAAATCATCCTGAAAAATTTGAAGAATGGTATCATGCAGGTGATACGACAGGACCGGTAACAATAAAAATAGATTTAACCAATGTTTGCAATCACGATTGCCCGGGTTGCATAGATTATGAGTTAATACATAATGACAATAATAGCTTAAAATATGAATTGTTTGAAGAATTACTTGACTCACTAAAAAAGTGTGGAGTCAAAGGAATAAACTATACTGGGGGTGGAGAGCCTACAACGCATAAACAATTCGATAAGATAATTGAATTAACCAATAAGAAAGGTTTTAAAATAGGTCTAATATGCAACGGTTCTATGTTCCACAAATGGAACATGAGAGTACTTCTCCCTATGTTTGATTGGATTCGTGTATCGCTAGACGCGTATAGTCCAGAAACACACAAAAAAACCCATGGTAAAACAGCAAATTTTGATAGAACAATTAAAAATCTAAAATTACTATCAACACTTAAGAGAATGTATAAATATAAAACAACATTAGGCGCAGGTTATATAACAAATCAATATCCAGACATGGACAGGGAATTACATAAGTTTATAGAGGCTTGTAAAAATGCAAAAATTGATTATGCACAACTTAGACCTAGTTTTGGCTTTTTATATGACTATAAATCTGTAAATCCACAAGAGTTGAATGCAATATTCAAAAAAGCAAAGTCATACGAGACAGATAGTTTTAAGGTGATTATTGATGAAGGTAAATATGAAAAAATTTTAAGCGGGCAAGGAACGTGTAGAACATATAATTCTTGTCATGCACAATCATTTAAAGCAACAACTATAACAGCAACAGGTGATGTATATATATGTTGTTCTTTAACAGGTAACAAAGAAGGATTTATAGGTAATATAAAACAAGAATCTTTTTATGAAATATGGAATGGTAAAACTAGAAAAAATACGCTGGATAATTTAAACGTTAAAAAATGTCCACATCTATGTGTTGGAGATAATTTAAATGAATTTTTAGATAAAATTAAAAATGTAAATCATAAAGATTTTTTGTAGATTTATTAAAAAGGAGATAAATTTTGAATTTTTCTAAAAATGGATACGATAAATTTAATTTCTTGTTCGATCAAGAAAAATGTAATAACTTGCTAGCAAAAATAAAGAAAACAAGAGACTTTGGTCCAAATCTTTTTCTTAGCGAGGAAGAATTTAATAAAAATCCAATCTACAAGGGTGTTAATCCACGACCAGGTAGAAATATTTGTGAAACCTTAAAAAAAGATATAGCATTTATAGAAGAAGACGACAGATTTAAATTAATGTTGTCAAAAATTCTAGGTGAAGATTATGAATATTTGCACCACAAAGTTGTTTGCAGTGTACCTAATGATTGGGTACCTGATTGGTTGAGTAAAAAAATTGAAGGCATACCTGCAAAGAACTTAGGGCCATATGTAAGACCTGAATATAGAGATATTACATATTTTCAAGGAATAGACTATCACCAAGATATTATTGACAGACCAGGTAGAGAATCTGACTTCATAACACTGTATATTTATCTTCATAATGTTGGTAATAGTGATTCCCCAATATACGTCTTGGAAGGAAGTCATAAATTAGGAGCGACAGAATTTCCTCACAATCTAATAGAAAATAAAGACAAAACTTGGGATTATTCTTACAATGGCATGACTAAAAATTGTAAAAATATTAAATTGACAGCCCCTGTTGGTTCATGTTTTTATTGGCATTGTTCAACTTTGCATGGTACGCAACCTAATGCAGGTGACAATGAAAGAATATCTTTGAGACTAATGTATTCTAAGTCTAGTAATAAAATAAAATCAATTATTGACGATGTTAATAATGAAATTGAAGGTTCCATGTCGATATTAAAAACAAGAATAGACTTAGATAAGCAAGGTAAAGCTAAAATTAAAACAAATAAGATAAATAAACAAGTGATGAAATGAAAAAAGAAAAAGTTCATATTAACACCTTAGAAGAAAAAATAAAACAAGGCCGGAGTATTGTTAAAAAGAGAGAAAGAGAAGTTATTTACTTAAATGGAATGTTTTATAAAGTTTGGAATCAAAACTGGAGTCAATCATTGATAACAGAATATTGTTTTAATGTAGGTTATTATGACAATACCAATGCAGAATGCTTACATCAATTTATATATGATGAAACCGGTCCGAGAGGTTACATCACCAAGACAGGAGAAGAGATCGCAAGTAGAGGTTCAAAAGATTGGAAAAGCTTAAATAAGATATTCAATAAAGATGAAAAACTTAACTTTATAAAATTAATATTAATTAAAAGCTTAGAGGCAAATGGAATGCATGCTGATATGTTTCCAAGCAACATGATACGATATAAAAAAAATATAAATCTAATTGATTTTGATAGCTTTAGAAGCTTCGATTTGATTTTCAGAAATAAAAAGTCAAAATTTGAAAATTTTGAATTGGATGCCTGGTGGAAGCCTCATGAAACTGCTTTTCGTGAAGTTAATAGATCAATATTAGGATATATGGAACATTGCTTAGGTATTAACAAGAGTGAAATTGGAATAAAACATATTAAAAATGAATCAGACATTGAAATAATAATAAAATATTTGGACAAGATATGAAAAACATTAAAGTCAAAGATATCTTTGAATGGGCTCAAAGTAAAGGTTTATACAGCACATACAGTTCGATATCTAATTTAAATCAAATTATAACACGCCCACAAACAACATCGGGTGCGTCTTTAGAAAATATTTCTTTTACTTTCGGTATTGAATCAAAAGCCGGAGTTATTTTCAAGCATCATGATTGTAAGACAAAAAGTAATTCACATTTGACAATTTTTAGCAAATATCCTAAAATTGACTTTGTAAAGTGTGTTTCTATTTTTTTTAAACCAGAACCTTGTAAAATAATCAAAGGTGACAATGTAACAATTGGCAAAAATTGCACAATTGGATCTGCAGGTTTTGGATATTTAAAAGATTATGATGGAACTTGGATTAGATTTCCTCACTACGGAAATGTCATAATAGGTAACAATGTTGACATTGGTGATAATAATACTATAACAAGAGGCACACTTGGAGATACGGTCATAGGCGACGGTGTCAAGACGGACTGTGGTGTACATATTGCACATAACTCTATAATTGGAAAAAATTGCATGTTTGCCGCACACGCAATGGTTGCTGGAAGTGTTAGTATGGGTGAAAATTGCTGGGTAGGCCCATCTTCTTCAATTATAAATAAAGCGAAAATAGGAAAAAATGTTTTCATAGGTATTGGATCAAATATAATAAATGATATTCCAGATGATGTTGTTGTTGCTGGAAATCCTGCAAAAATACTTAGAAAAAACAAAGGACTCCAAAATAGTGTCAAATAATTTAAAATCTAAAAGTAGAAAAAAATATACGCTTAAGTCTGTAGAGGCGTTTGCAAACGTTTCTGGTGATCACAATCCAATTCATTTAAAAGAAGATTTTGCAAAGACAACAAGATTTAAAAAAAGAATCGTGCACGGTATGTTTGTGGCTAGCCAAATATCTTCAGATATTGTAAATATTTTAATCGGACCAGGTGCAATATACATATCACAAAGTTTAAACTTTAAAAAACCAGTATACATTGATGATACAATTGAAACTAGTTTAGAGGTTGTTAGTATAAAAAATAAAGTTCATACAATAATGTGTAAATGTAAAAATCAAAATAATGTTTTAGTATTAGAAGGCACTGCAGTAATATTAAAAGAGTGAATATATAAAAATGAAGAAAAAATTCAGTTACAAAGAATATATTGATATCATTAACGTCCTAGGTAAAAAAAGAGCAATTGTAAATTATCACGATATATCAAGGCATGAAAAATTTGTTTTGCTAAGACATGATGTAGAATATTCAATGAAAAGATCTTTGGATATGGCAATTTTAGAAAGTAACAACGATATTAAATCAACATACTTTGTTCAGATAAGAAATAATACATACAATATACTCTCTGAAGAGAATACAGAAATTTGTAAAAATATTATTTCTTTAGGTCATGAAGTAGGTTTGCATGTTCATCTAGGTAGTTTAAAATATAAAAATACTCTTGAAGAAAAAGATGTCAAAGAAATAGTAAAGAAAGACATTGACATGCTCTCTAATAATCTTGATTATAATGTTAGAGTATTTTCATATCATCGTCCTACAAAAAAAATATTGACATTTAATAAAAATTATAATGGATATATTAATGCATATAATCCGGATTTTTTTAAACTTTGTGACAATCTAGAAGAAATTAAAAATGAAGATGTAAAATACATTGCAGATTCTAATCATAAATGGAAATATGGGTATCCTCTATCAGAAAATATACTAAATTATGATAAAATTCACATGCTGACTCATCCGTTTTCTTGGACAGAAAACGG
>MDSZ01113607.1_pt1 | contig 11231 bp, 7 predicted proteins | sample 811201 | NCBI WGS metagenome assembly MDSZ01 (sample SAMN05326647, study PRJNA326480) | marine metagenome | isolation source: seawater | place: Indian Ocean: North | collected 2010 | reverse complement strand
TTCTGCACCTGGTCAATCTGCATCAGACAGAATGTCTAATGGAAATATATTTGTTAATGCGTCAGGAGGACAAGGGGGATCCGGTGTTATGTATGAGGTTGACTCTACAGGTAGCACAATAATATGGGGCCCGTACAATGCAAGTTCTCCAAAAGGTTTTAGGTATGAATGTGATTATCCCGGTATTATTGCTTTAGAACCTTATATGAATTCAACAGCCACTACATCATGTTTTCTAGGAACATCTACTGAATGGAACAAAGAAGTATTTGATCTAGATATATTTCCCAACCCCACATCTGATATAGTAAATATTCGATTAAAGTCTGATAAATCACAAACTTACACAGTAAACATTTATAATAGTATGGGAGAAAGCGTAAAACAAGAAAGTATTTTCTCAGCAAGAGAATTAAACAAAAGCATCAGCTTATTTAATTATACAAATGGAGTCTATTTAGTAAACGTAATAGATGGAAATGGTAATTTTTATAACCAACATATTGTTCTTAATAGATGATTAAGAGAAAATTTCTAATTCTTATTATTTTCGCTTTAGCATATTTAAATCTATTTTCTCAAACACATTTCTATAATACTGATACTATTCAAGAAATTAGACTTTACTTTAATGAGCCTAATTGGGACTACATATTAGATAGTTTATATGTAAAAGGAGATAAAGAACGATTGTTAGCTACAGTTGCAATCAATGGTTTGACGTATGATAGTGTTGGAGTACGATATAAAGGATTTAGCTCAGTAAGCGTTAATAGAATTAAAAACCCATTTAATATTAAATTAGACTACGCTATTGATGGGCAAGATCATGAAGGAATAGATAAAATAAAACTTTCAAATGTTATTCAAGACCCATCTTTTGTTAGAGAAGTTTTAAGTTATGAGATTGCTCGTAAATACATGCCATCTGCAAGAGCAAATTATGCTAATGTGTATATAAATGATTCACTTTGGGGGTTGTATACAAATGTTGAATCAATCAATAAAGATTTTTTAGAAAATCATTTTGAACATAAGCATAATCCATTTTTTAAATGTAATCCAGAAAATTTAAATGTACAAATTGGAGCAGAAAATTCTAATTTAAGCAATACTCATGGATTAGATAGCTCAGATTATTATCCTTATTATGATATAAGATCCGATTTTGGCTGGAGAAAACTACATAATTTAATTGATACTTTGAATAATCATGTAGATAGTATAGAACATATTTTAAATGTTGATAGGACTTTATGGATGCATGCTCTTAATTATTGTATTATTAACTTTGATTCCTATATAGGTTATAGTCAGAATTATTACTTGTATTATTCTGATGCTAGACAATTTAACCCTATTATGTGGGATTTTAATATGTCATTTGGAGGATTTAGATTAACTGATGCTTCTCAACTTTATTTTAATGGATTTAATATCCCAAATGCTCAACAAATGGATCCCTTAACTCATTATTACTATAATGCTGTTTCTCCAAGGCCATTAATGAAAAATTTGTTTAATAATGAAAGATATAGAAAAATGTACTTAGCACATATACGTACAATTATTGAAGAAAATTTTCTGAATCAAGAGTATTATAATAGAGCCCAGTATTTTCAGAATCAAATAAATCTACATGTACAGAATGATACCAATAAGTTTTATACCTATACCGATTTTATTAGTAATTTAACAACACAAGTTTCTTTACCCGCATCAATTTGTCCCGGAATAACTGAATTAATGGACTCTCGTTCAGCTTATCTAACTAATTATTCTGGATATTCTGGAGAGCCATTCATAACTAATATATCACATAGTCCGCAAAATGTTTTTTCAGGTTCAGATTTATGGATAAATGCGGAAGTAAGTGACGCCAGCTATGTTTGTGTTTCATATAGATTTGGTAAAAATCAAAGATTTAGAACCATTGAACTGTATGATGATGGCATGCATAATGATGGCTTATTAGGAGACGGAATTTATGGTGGAAAAATTAGCAATTGCTCAAATTCTATTGACTATTACTTATATGCTGATAATGATAGTTCAGGAACTTTTTCACCTAAAAGAGCAGCTTTTGATTACTATACGTTAACATCCAATATCAATCCAGGAGATCTTGTTATTAACGAGTTAATGTCAAATAATCTTAACACTATTACAGATGAAAATAATGAATATGAAGATTGGATCGAGCTATACAATACGACTAATTCTCCTATCTCTACTCATGGAATATACCTAACAGATACCATAGGAATTTTACATAAATGGAAGTTGCCAGATGCAGTTATTAAGCCTAACGACTATTTTATAATTTGGACAGATGAAGATGGAAGTCAAGGGAGTAATCATGCTAATTTTAAACTCTCTAATATAGGTGAAGAGATTATTTTAACAAATTCTGATAGCTCACTTATAGATTCAGTTACATACCCTTCTCAACCTATAGGAGTTTCTTTTGCAAGACTACCAAATGGGACAGGTCCATTTTCACTCACAATACCGACATTTAATAAGAATAATAATCACACCTCTAATAAAGATAATAATATAAATGATTATGCATTATGTCAACCTAATCCATTTAACAATTTTATTAATGTAAATACGAGTAAGGACATTTTCATAACTGATATTTTAGGAAATTTAATTTATTCTGGGATTCAGCAAACTATCAATACTACAAAATGGAAATCAGGTATTTATTTTATACATTTGAAAGAGAATCCAGATACTATTTTTAAGTTAGTTAAAGTTCATTAAATATGATAAGATACATATGTCTAGCGTTATTTTTACAATTATTTTTAGTTAAAAATTTAAAATCCCAAACAATTACAAACTATTATATTTCAGATGGATTGTTAGATAATTTTGTAGAATGTGTGGCCGTAGATGATAATGATAATATTTGGTTTGGTACTATATCTGGAGTTTCAATGTATGAACAATCTAGTGGAAATTGGATAAGTTATACAGTAGCAAATTATCCAGGAATGGCTTCAAATATTATTAAGGAAATTACTGTAACTGCTAATGGAGAAGTTTGGATTGGAACGGATTTCGGAGCCAGCAAGTATGATGGAAATAGCTGGATTACATATAATAGTACAAATGGGTTAAATAATAATCAAGTGAAGTGTATTTCTGAAGATCAAAATGGCGGTATTTGGATTGGAACTAATCAAGGAGTTTCGTATTATGATGGTATTAATTGGACTTCATTTGGATTTCCTGATTTACATTGGAGCGGTGTTAGTGGAGTAGCTTTTGATAGCCAAGGAGACAAGTGGTTTGGCGCTCCTTTAGGAGGACTGATGCATTATGACGGCACTACATTTGCTCCTTATGATACTTCTAACGGATTACTTTCGCAAAATGTAACCGATATACTTATAGATGCTCAGGACAAGAAATGGATTGGAACAGGAAGCGGGATTTCTGTTCTAAATAGCAGTAATACTTTATTTACACATCATACCAAAATGTATATTTTATCACCTCCAGACACTTTAAATCCTGTTGTTGAGATTGAGCAAGATGGGTTGGGCAATATTTGGACAGCAATATATGTAGGCTATTTAGCAGAAGGAGGAGTTGCTTATTGGAATGGAAATCAATGGACAGATTATGATCATACAGATGGAATAGCAGGTCAAAATGTAAAGGGATTAGCTATAGATTCTCAAAATAATGTTTGGATCGCAACCAGTACTGGAGTATCTAAGATTTCAGTTATTCCTAATTTAATAAACGATACATTTTATGACCAACCAAGGAACTTGATTCGTAAGATAGATGTCTTAGGAAGAGAAATAAATGAAGAGAACAATAAGATAATATTTTATTTGTATAACGACGGAGAGGTTATTAAAAAAATGACCATTCATTAAGCTAATACTCTAAAAATTTGAGATATTGACAAAAAAATTAATTCCAGGCAGTGATTATCTTAAATCTCTGTTTATGCTTGACAAAGATGTTGTGTATTTAAATCATGGTTCTTTTGGGGCTTGTCCAAGACCAGTTTTTGATTCTTTGTTAAAATGGCAAAGATTACTGGAAAAAGAACCAGTAAAACATTTGGCAGTTGATATATTTAAATATTTAGAAAAATCTAGAGAAGCATTAAGTTGTTATGTAAATTGTCATAAAGATGATTTAGTTTTTTTTCCAAATCCTTCTACTGCTTTAAATACAGTTTTAAGAAGCTTAGAACTTAATCATGGAGATGAGATACTTACGACAAATCATGAGTATGGCGCAATGGATCGTGCGTGGAATTTTTTATGCAAAAAGACTGGAGCAAAATATATTCAACATCAGGTTGATTTACCTTTAATTTGTGAGCAGGAGTTTATAAATAAATTTTCCACCGCTATTTCTGAAAGAACAAAAATCATCTTTCTTAGCCATATTACAAGCCCTACAGCATTGATTTTTCCTGTTAAAGAGATTTGTGAGATTGCTAGAAAAAAAGGAATAATCACTATTATTGATGGAGCACATGTACCTGGACATATAGAGTTAAATATAGAGGATATTAATCCTGATTTTTATACCGGAGCATGTCATAAATGGATGTGCTCACCAAAAGGAGTAGCTTTTTTATATGCGAAAAAAGAAATTCAAAATATCATTGAACCTCTTGTCGTCAGTTGGGGATACGAATCTGACAATCCAACTCATTCCAAATTTTTAGACTACTTACAATGGCAAGGAACTAATGATGTTTCAGCCTATTTAACTATACCAGATACGTTAGATTTTTTAGATAAAAACAATTGGAATAAAGTTTCCAGCCTTTGTACTGAGTTAAATCTTTGGGCTAGAAAAGAGATATCCTCACAATTGAATTTATCTTATTTGACAAAAGAGAATTATTTGGCTCAAATGACCACTTTCCCCTTGAATATTCCTTATAATTTACAAGATCAGATTGATTTTTATAATAGATACTTAATACAAGTTCCTTTTATAAAATGGAATGATAGAGCATATCTTCGGATATCTATTCAAGCATACAACAACAAACAAGAGGTAATCTATTTAATTTCTTGTTTAAAAGAATTTCTTCAAAGGAAATAAAGCTTATAATTCTTTAAATTCAAATTTAGGAGATCCTTTTATACCCATATCATTATAGAAATCTATAAAATGTAGCTTAAAATAACGACCTTGTTCATCTCTAATTATATAGTTTTTTTGCGTTTCAATAGTATATAATTGCGTATCAAAATTATAATACTTCCAGGAATAACCTATGGAATTTTTGAATTGGGTAAATTCATAATCTGCTACCATTTCATAATTTATTTCAGAAAACAAATTCACTGTATCTAATGCAACTGCAACATAACTTGTATTAATGAGAACACCAGTAACAAGATACGGGGTTGTGGGATTGTAGAATATATTTGTGTATTGAGTAAATAATAAATCCCAATCTAATTTATTCGGTTCAATATTAATAAGTTTATTTTCAGTAAACGAGAAACAAACTTGATTTAACTGTGGATTTTTTTCAATCCAAATTGTAGTATCTTGAGTGTTGTCCAAGTTGGCATAACGTACCATATACCCATTATCAGAAACAGATTCAAATTTTATTTTTTTGTAACCTGAATGCGCCCCTGAACTTGTTAACCCTCTATCTAGTATAAAAAATATATCTTGATTTCTGTAATCTCCAATTGCTGTAGAATCTAAGTTTCCATCAGGACTATCCAATTTCCAAATTGCATTAGATAAATCTATTGAAGATTCAAAAGGGGTATTTGAGATTTTCCAACAACTGCTTAATTTAGAACTATTTAAGAAAATTCTCCATCCTAAATCACTTGCTTCAAAACCTAAATCCCAGCTTGACTTTAGGTTTTCTGAAACAATAGAATTAGAAGAAAGTTTGAAAAAAATTTGCTTTCCATAATCTTCTCCCATTTCTACAGAATTTATTATTTGCTCTCCTCTATCATAAGGAAGAACTGCAAGCTCTCCTTTGTCGCATGAAATAAATAGAACAAAAAATAGATAATATAAAGAAATTAGTCTCATTTTATATTTAATTTAATTGCTGTAAATAAACTCCTTCCATATCCAATAGACATTTTCGCACTACCACCTGATTGATGAGGCTCATTTTCCTGAAAAGAACTTATGTCTTGTACATCAAAAATATTTTTACAACCCACACTAACTTTCAATAAATTATTAAATAAATTTCTAGAAAATATTATGTCCATTAATTCATATTCTTGTGTAAATGAATCCTCTACCAAACCATTTTCATTCAATGTAAAAGAAGGAATTTCTCCTGTATATTTATAAAATACAGAAAGCGTACTATTCTGCTCTGTGTTTAGATTAAATGTTAGTGAAGCAGAATATTCTTGCGAAAAGATGTATTTGTCCAAATTTTCTGTTTCCGAAAGACTATTATATCTGCCAATATAGGAAGTTCCAACTTCAAGATCTATCTTACCATCACTCCATCCCATGCCTCCCTTAATACCCTTAGTTCGATATTGATTAACATTAATATACGTATATACGTCATTGTTTTCTGCTAATGTAATTAGGGATTCTAGGTCATTATAAAATACAGATGCTTTATATGTCAAAACAGAGTTTAGTTTGGATTTTTTTCGAGAAATTGAGAAATGATAATTTTTTGATGTTTCTGCGTTTAAATCTTTATTTCCTAAAATATTATGATTAACATCTTGGAATTCGAAATACAATTCTTTTAGAGAAGGAGCTCGAAATCCTTTTGCAATGCTACCTCGAAACACATATTCCCCACTAGAATATTTTAAATGAATAGAAGGAATCAAGGGTACCTTATAATCTGTATTGTAAGCAAATCTCAATCCTGGCCTAGCAATTAACCTGTCATTAATAAGCACTTCTAAATTAGAATAAACTGCAATATCAATTCTGCTTTTTTCACTCTCTTCTATACGTTTTCCTTGTGCACTCTCTTTTTGAATATCGTAGCCTATTTCTGTCTTTATTTGTCTAGACATTTCTTTAGCGTAACTCCCTCTACTTAGAAGTAGGTTAAAATAAGAAGTATCCTGATCTGACTCATTTAATGTAAGCATTTGCTCTAGCGTTGTCAAGTCTTTAAAATAAGTACTTTTTATTCTTTTATAATTATTATTTGCAATAAGTAATTTAATATTACTCTTGTCATTTATGTTAAAATTAAGACTAGATCCAAAGTCTTTTCTCCAAGTTCGATAGTAATCATCAAATGCAGTTTCTAAGTACGGGGACCTAGGTAATCCACGATTTTGTATCTGCTCATAAAATTGATTATAAAACGAATAAAGACTTAAATTTTTATTTTTAAATACATGTTGACCTTTAAAAAAAAGTTGCTCTTTTGGTTTCCAAATTTTATACCTACTGCTATCAGCTAAAGTAGCTTGAGGAAAGAAAATCCATTCATCTTCTGGGCTCCAACCATCAAAATAGTTTCTTCCTAATGATACTGAAAGATTCTGCTGTTTTAGCTTGTAGTTAAGAAAACCATCTAGATTATATTTACCTACGCTTTCATAGTAGCTATTAATGTTAAGGCTTGTTTCTGTTTCTTTTTTACTAATTAAGTTTATAGTTCCTCCTAGTGCATCTGTTCCATAATTTACTGAAAGTGGCCCTTCAACAATTTCAATTCTTTCAATATTATTTAGGTTTATTTGACTAATATCTATATTCCCATTTAATCTACCTAAAACAGGAACATCATCTATTAGTATTTTAATATTCTGCCCAGATATCCCCTGCATGCTTAAACTACTCCCTAGAATATTATCTTGAGAAAGACGCATGTTAACTTGTTTCTCTAATATATCTTTAAGAGAAATAGCTCCTTTTTTTTCAATCGTTTTTTTATTAAGCACTTGAATATCCTGAATTGCTTCAGATGCATTCTTGTTTTTCATTTGTGCAGTAATAACAACTTCATCAAGACTAATTAGGGAGATATATATAGTTGTATCTTTAGTTATTCTTATATTTCTCTCAATAGTAGAATAGTTGTATTTAGAAATAATATAGGCTAAGTTTTTACTTTTTTTAAATGATTGTGGAATGTTTGCTTTCCCGTTTTTATTGGTAAAGATTGAAAATTCTAATTTTTCAGAATAAGCTTTAATGCTAACTTGTGAAAGAGGTTTTTTTTCTAAATCTAGAACAGTAATCTCTTGACCTATAGCTGTTAAGTATATTAAGCTCAAACTAAGAAGTAGAACTACTCTCATTATTTTTTTTTCAAATATAAGCAGTTATTAAAAGCAAATCCTTAATAATTTAATGAATAGTTTTAACTGCTATTTATTGGATTACTAATTTCTTTTGACTTTTAACTCCATTAATTGTTATAGCAAGTACATAAAAACCTTTTTGATATGAAGATAGGTCAAGATTATAAGCTTTAAATCCACCCAAGACATTTTTATTAAAAATAAGTTTTCCAGATAAGTCAAAAATCTCTATTTCTGCTTCTTGTTCTTTTGTATCAATCATAATAGTAACCTCTTCTTTTGCAGGATTTGGATAAAGGTTAAATTTTGAAAAATTACTATGATAGTCTATTGATGTAGAGCTTAAAAGCTCAGTATTAAATTCAATATTTCCTGTAGACATACCATCAAAACCTGTAAAGTATATTTTCCATATATTTTGATTAAAATCTTTAACAAAATAACAACGACTCGGATCTAATACATAAGCCCCTCCTTGATAAGATTTCCAATCATATCCAATAGTATTCATTTCAGTTTCAAATGAATGAGAGCTGTAATCTGAATATGTTGCTGCAGACCCTATGTTTAATGCTTTTGCAACTTTTATTCCAGTATTAGAAAGAACTCCAGTTACACCATATGCCATACCCATAACAGGAGTTATGTATTTTGTAAAGGTAATATCCCATTCTGTTGATAGGGGTTCTCTGTCTAATATCGCATTCTGATCTAAAGAGAAATACACAAAATGCTTTCCTGAATAAGAAGACTTGAGTATTGAATTGCTCTGCAGATCTGAACCATCAAGGTTTGCATATTTAAATAGATATTCTCCAGAAACAGTTAAGCTTTCTATCCATAATTTTTTCCAATTACCATTAACAGTTTTGACAATAAATAAAGAGTCGCCAACAACATAATGTGTAGATTGATTATAGACTCCCCATCCATAATCAGGATGGCCTAATTGATTTTGATCAAATGCCCCTATTGTCCAGCTTGTATCACTGTTGTACATAGGTTGTGTTAATGAGGAAGAGCTGCTATTATTTATCATACTCCATGAACTTGTGTCTCCAAGATGATAAGTGTAAAGCTCAACACCTTTTCCATCATTGGTCCTTATAGTTGCACTAAATCCTTCTAGGCTAAAAGCTAAATCCCAGTTACTATTATCTACATTTACTATCTCACCATTAGAGAAACTATAAAAGCTTTGGTTTGCATAGCCAGATCCAAGTGATATAGAAGTTGGATTCTGAGCGCTTAAACAAAAACAAGTTGAAATGGCAATTATGAATAAGGGTATAAATTTTCTCATAGTTTATTTTAGGTAGTTTAAATTAATGGCAAAAATAAGTTTATTTTCTAATTTAGACTGTATCTAAATAGAATATTCTACAAAAACCTATCTTTTATTTCTTTATTATTATTTAATAACTCGCAATGCTGTATTTTACCATATATCTTATATCTATTATTTGCTACATAGTCATATATATAATCTCTAATAAAATAAGGTATAATCCATGATAGAATAAGTATTTTGTATGGAAAAGAAAGTTTAGAAAAAATAGATATGATGGCTTTGGATTTTTTTGACAAAACCCCGTTGTTTAAATAAATGATTGTGGATAAACTTTCTCCAACAAATTTCCTTTGTCTTTTTGTAAATTTTGCTTTTTGAAGAGACATGAATTTAAAGAATCCATATTTGTCTTTTTTTATTATAAATAGAACAAACCTATTACACATACCACATTCACCATCAAAATATATTATTCTTTTATGTTCCAATTTTATAGCTTTAATTCAAAGGTTACACAATAAGTTCTTGGATTAGAGGGAATAATTCCAGGGCCAGGATACCCAGTGGCTCTTCTAGTAAAATAAGATTTATTCGATAAGTTATTAATATTGAATTCCAGTTTATAGTTATTAAAAAGATAATTAAATGAAAAATCCAAGACGTCATAAGCAGGTATCTGACCTATTACCCCACTAAGATTACTGGTAATGGCATTTGTTGCATCTGTAAACTGTTTAGAAATGTAGCTGTATTGTAGATTGAAATTTATTGCTGAAATTCCAAAAACTGATCCTACCTTTATATTGTAATTGGGAACAAATTCAACTTCATTTCCTTCTACTCCATTTTGTTCAGATGCTAAATAAATAGAATTAATTTTTGATATATTGCTAAATGCAGTAAGTCGTATATTGTCTTTTTCAATTAGTTTTCCTAAATCAATTTCAATTAAAGATTCTATTCCATATATCAGAGCATCTCCTATGTTATTTCTTTCGCTTTTTACATTTCCATCATCAAACTCTTTTTGTATAAACCCAATCCTATCTTTATATATTAATGAGAACATATTAATGTCATATTTTAATATATCTGAAACCTTACCTCTAGAACCTAGATCAAAGCTATAGCCATTTTCATCTTTAATATTAGCATTTACAACATATGCCGGATTCACAATACTGATATCAGAAAACGTAACTGACCTATAATTCTCTGAGGCATTCATATAGTATTCGTTAAAATAATTATGTTTATACGATAATCCTAAACCCATTAGAAAGAAATTCCTTTTGTTAAGTCTATTTTCGTAAATAGTTGTGTCCCAGATTGGATTTCCTGCAGCATCAGTATTTATTTGACTATAATTCCCAATTGCTTTAGTTTTTATGTGCTCAAAACGAATTCCTGGTGTTATGGAAAATTTATCAGTTCCATAAATTACAGTTTCTGTAAATAATGCATGATTTAAATTTGGGTACCTATAATCGGATTGATTAGAGTAATTTGGATATCTATTTAAATAAAATGTAAAATCTGCATCTTTTTTTGAAGAGCCAGGACCTTGTGCACTAGTGTTATTTGAATTATATATTTTTATACCAAATAATGACGCTACAGGTCGTTTAAATAAATCATATTTAAACAAACATCGACCCTCC
>MDSZ01028975.1_pt1 | contig 11231 bp, 18 predicted proteins | sample 811201 | NCBI WGS metagenome assembly MDSZ01 (sample SAMN05326647, study PRJNA326480) | marine metagenome | isolation source: seawater | place: Indian Ocean: North | collected 2010 | reverse complement strand
TTTGATACATTATCTGTTCTATCATCAACACCTTTAATAGCATCACCTTGAAATTGTCGCATATTGTCGTTCATAATTGTCATTTTGTTTTCTCCTAATTTTAGTTTATATACGAATTGTATTAAATAAAAAAAACATTTGCAAATCTTTTTTGAGGAATACATGAAAATAATTAATTACCTTATTAGAGCCTGTAATAGCTTGATTTTGACCATTTTATGTAAAATACCTATGATATACCTAGAAAAAAAGAACCCTGTATAATGTGGGAATACAGGGTCATGAGGGGTGAAAATAAATATGAATTATATTATTATACTCCAGAATATAGAAATTACACTAACAAATATTACTGCTCTCCATATTTCTGGTATGTCATCACATATATCTTTTATCTTATCTAGCATTTTTTTGACCTCTATAATGGTACACATCATAATGTGTATGTTTTTTGTTAACTCTCTCAGTTTCAATTATATGACCATTCTTTTTCATTTCACAGACGATATTTGAAATACCATGTAAAAAATCAAACTTATGAATGACCTCTCTGTTAGTGGCTTTTTTTCTTTTGATAAACCACTGTCGTATCTTTTCACTTTTATTTTCCATTTTTAGTTTCCTCTTCTATCAGTTTATCTATATACCACCGAGCCTTTTTTAAATCCTCTAGTGGCTTTCCTTTGTGTTTATACCTACAAACATATTTAACAACATTTCCTTGTAGGTAATTCATTTTCTGGTCTAGGATGAACACAATAACTTCGATATTACCTTGAGTGTAATGACTTGGACTATTAATATTATCTACCATCTTCTTTATCCTTTAGTAAATTAGTAAAATGATTCAAAGCAGTTATGTCTGATTCATGTGCCTTTTTTGGTATGGTAGGGTCTCCATTTTTATATCTCTCAATTCTATTTTTTAAAAGTTCTATCAATTTATTTATTGTTATCATTTACCGACTCCTTGTATTTTATTTGATTACATAATTGTTCAAAAAATTTAGTGTCGAGATTATGTTTGTTGATGTCTGATGCTACAATTATTAATTCATTCACAGTATCTTCATTCCATTCTTCACTATGTAATAAATTGTTAAACTGCTCTGATTTTTTATTAGACATCTTTTTAAGTTTCAATTTAACTTCTGTAAGTCGACCCAAAACTTCTTGTAGTGTCATTTTTTTATCTGTCATGTTTTATCTCCAAGATTCTCCATTAATCCATGCCACGATACATTCTCTAATACCAGTTTTAACTGGTCTCACTCTGTGATGCAGAAAACTTGTGAATGCAATTAATGTATTTGATTTATCAGCGAGTAGAACTTTCTCTCCATCATGTTGGATTTCTAACTCACCACCTGTAAATTCTGAGTTCAATACATAACTGATGCTGATTTTTCTCATACTACCTGCACCAGAATCAATGTCTGAATGCCAGTCATAAAAATCACCAACATTATATCTTAGATATTGTATGTCTTGAATAGCAGAAACTCTGTAATTAAATATCTCATTTAAGTCGCAAACTGCAAAATTAATGTGGTCACCAATGTAAGACTTGGTTGGTATTCTCCAAGCAGATACTTTTCTAATACCATCTTGACCAGATTTGACATTTGCATTAATTGGCTCTCTAATTTCTTTTATTTCATCTATGAAATCTTTTCTTGTCACATCATCAATTTTTCTTTTAGCAACTCCATACTGAGGTGTTGCATCCATATCTGGTTGACAATTTCTTATGAAGTAAGATGATTTCATTGGTGAGAAACTACTCATTAGTTGTTATCTCCCTGCATATTAATTTATTTTGTTTACTTCTGGAAATACTAAAACCACTGCCAAAGGCTTTTCTACAATCATCTGGTACTAATGATTTTAGGTCGGTGATTGCACTTTTGTTTTTCTCTACAAATGGTTTGGTTTCTTTGATAACTTTTGTTATCTCATCCCATCTTAGATTTTTGGTCATATCAATCGTGGTCATACCATCAAGTTTAATGTTAGTTGGTATCTTGTCTTTAAGTTCTTTAAACTCAGTAGGTTCAGTATCAGATTGTACATAAGACCAAAACTTTTCCTCTGCCTTGTATAAGTCATTCTGGAAAGTATAATCAGATTCAATAGATACATATTCATATTTAACATTACCAAAAAACACCGATAGATAAACTTCATTAGCACCACTATGCATCATGTAATGTTGCAGTTGTGGATAATAATAACTTGCTACATTTTCAATAGTGTTGTTTTGATTTGTATGTTTACATTCAACGACAATGTTATCTTCTTTAATTAATCCATCTAAATGACTCATCATAAAACCTTTTTGTTCTAGTTCTACTTCTCTAGTCACTTTTTTGTTAGATGCTCTTTCCAAAAAGTCTATGTTTAAACTCTCTGTAGCAATACCAATTTGCACTGGTACTACATCTGATAGGTCGTCTGATTCTTTCCTTTTGGTTTTAATCAACCATAATTCATGCCAGTCGCCAGATATTATTTTATTGGCATCTGACCCACCAATACCTTTTGTTCTATCCATTATTCATACCTCTTAGTTTTAGTGGGTAGTCATATATTAAACTAACTACCCACCTTTTAGGAGAAAGCACTCTATGTGCCACAGTATGGTTTACCTAAAAAGGTATGCCATCATTCTTCTCATTAGTTTGCTCTTCTTGTTTTTCCTCTTTCTTATGAAATTGTAAACTTACAAATTCATATTGACCACTTGCTGATTCACCAGTCTTTTTATATCCATACATGTTGTAGTCAACACCATTGAGATTAAAAGAACCATTCAAATCATAGTTGGCATCATCTTTAGCAGGTGAGATAAATCCTACATGAACGAATACTCCATAGTAATCTTTACCATTGTATCTGCTAGTGCGATTCAAGACACAGGTCATACGACCATAGTGAGAACCATCATCAATCTTACCGACTTTTACCAGTTTATCAGTTGACTCTGGGTCATTGAATGTACCTTTGAACGAATCAAGGTCGTTGTTATCTAATCCATTTATAGCTGATTTTAAATCATCTACAAATGCTTGTTTATTATCTTCTGTCATATTTACTCTCCTATAAAATATTTTCTTTTACTTTTGGTTTATCTGGACTCACTGTCCTGCCATTTTGGTTTTTCAAAAGTTTATCTCTTTTGAAAGTCAAAGTGTCTATTGCTGATTGCAATTCATCAACATTCATAGTTGCAGTAGCATCATCATCTTCTTTAGGTAAAGCAAAAACACTTTCATAGAGACTTCTCATTGCATAAGTGTATGCACTTCTCTTGCCTTGTGGTGTCGCTTTCTCAAGTTGCATGTTGATCGTGTTAGTTATTTCTTGATCTGTCAATGTGTAAATCAATCTTAAAACAAATCTACACTGACCTTTCTGCAAGTCATCACTATTACTTATATCATCAAATATCGTCACGAAACCATGCTTGTATAACACAGGCTCTACAACTTTGATGATTTCTGGTAATGGTAGATACGAATTTTTGAATGCACCTTTACCAGTCATTTTGAATTGTTGTTCAGATAAGATTCTTCTCACTGCAAGTAATTGAGTGAGATGTTCCTTATCTCTACCTGCCATCTCCATCAGATGTTTTTCTGCAGGACTTTTTTCTTTTTTATTGAACATTAGTTTTCTCCATTGTTAAGTTCGGTTCTTCTACTTCTTCATTTGCAACTGTTATGTCTCTCACAACTTTTGCATTGATAGATGTATGAACATGTAAGTTTTTATCTCGGTGAAAGTCTTGTGGTTCTACATAAGATATTTTATCGCAATACTCAGTAATGGATGGCATTTTCATTGTAACACTAGTCTCAAAATAATTATTTATTTGACCCTTGACCCATTGAGTATCACTAGCCATAGATTTAAGTTTTGCATCACAAATATCTATATCGACTTCATATTCTATTTCTATCTGTCTTGTAATTTTTCTTTTCATTAGTTTTCTCCTAATTTAGTTTATTTAGTAGGATTTTACATTAAATGTATAATGATGCAACAAGTATTTGCTACAAATCGTAAATTAATGTAATATCCAATAAAACAATGGAGAGGAAATATGCAACTAAAAGAGTATCTAAGAAAAGAAAAGTTATCTGCAAGACAGTTTGCAGATGCAATCGGTTTACCTCTACCCACCATACAAAGTTATAAGTATGGTCAGAGAGTACCGAGAACTTTACACATGAAGTTAATCTATGAGATGACCGAGAACAAAGTGACACCTAACGATTTTTATGGAATGAAGTAATGTCATTTGAATCTATCGCATGGGGGGTGAAACAGAACACTGGCAATTCAGTTAGTAAGTTAATCCTGTTGATGTTATGTAATTATGCTGATGATAAACACACTTGTTATCCAAGCATTGAACATATCGCTAAGATATGTCATTGCTCTGTTAGAACAGTCAGCACACACATCAAAGAACTCCAAAGAAAAGGATTCATCAAGATTGGAAAACACAAGAGAAAAATATTCAATTTGAATGTATACATTTTGGGTAGTGCAAATCCTGCAGTAGTGCAGAATACTGCAATCAGTAGTGCAAGAGATGCAGACAATACTAATATAAATAAATACGAGATAAAAAAGAGAACTAAGAATAAAAACTTTATAATGGGATAAAACTATGAAAAAAATTGATGGAGTCTATACGATAGGCGATTTAAGAAAATCTGTGCTTGATTTATATACAGGTAAATCACATAAACAATACGACTGTGGTTTTGATGCAATGAAACCATATTTTAAATTGGTCAAACCAAGTTTCAATTTAATTACTGGTACACCAAACTCTGGAAAGAGTAGTTTCTGTTTTGATATCACAATGAACAATGCAAGAGAACACGATTTTAAATATGCAGTGTTCTCACCAGAACATTCTTTAGCAGTTAATGTAAAAAGATTAGTTGAGAAGTATGTAAGAAAACCTTTTGATATCATGTTTGAAAAAAGACTTAATGCAAAAGAGTTAGACAATGCACTTGAGTTTATTGCAGAACATTTTTTCTTTATAGATAAGAAAGATGACTCTCCAGATGTTGATTGGATATTAGAGAGAGCCTATCAATGTGTAGAACATTTTAAGATAGATGGATTAGTTATTGACCCTTACAACGAAATCAATCCGACCAGAAATAATTTGAGAGAGGATGAACATATAAGTTTACTGATTAGTAAGATTAAAAAATTCAACAGAGAAACACACACTATAACTTTTATTGTTGCACATCCTAATAAACAAATCAGACAACCAGATGGTAGATATGTTGTCACTTCAATCTATGATGTTAGTGGTTCAAGTCACTGGTTTAACAAGACCGATACTGCGATTGTAGTTAACAGAGATGCTGAAAAAGGATTTACTGAGTTTAGAGTAGCAAAGGTTAGAGAGATAGATGTCATGGGTAATTTAGGTGAATTTCAGCTACTTTGGAATCCATCTACCAGATGTTTTGAAGATTTGAATAGGCAAACTATTGATTTATAAGGATAATTTAGTGCTTGATTCTGGTCTCACATGATTATATACTTATTGTATATAAACTAATATATAGGTGAAAAACAATGAATAAAACTGCAAGAAAAAGATATCTAAGAAGAATGGATGAGATAGATAAAGAAATTAAACACAACAAAGATTACATGGAAAGAATATTGGCTAAAATTGAGCTTAAAGGAGAAGATTACACTTGTCCAGAGCAAGAGGGTCATTGGTGTTTAGAATCATTTGGCGATAGACCATTTGACTCATATCCTGATGAGCAAGATTATCATGTAGAGGATAGATTTAGAAGGAAATACAAACTTCCTTTTGGATTTTTGTCATACTTAAAACGTAGAGGTGTGCTTGATAGATACTACATTGATGATGGCACACTACATCTACACTTTAATTCAAATTGTAGACTTGGTGGTGTCACTGAATAAATCAAAAACTTTTAGAGGAGAAAACAATATGAAACAAAATATGGATAGCAGAAAATATTTAGAGTCTTATTTCAAAGACGAAGTATTATCTGCAAAAGATATTCAAGATAGAATCTTGTTGGTCATGAAAGAAGATGACCTAATGGAAAAGAGAGAGGATGGTACTGCTATGTATCTTAAAAAACGACCACTGATTAAATATCTCAAAGTCGCATTGAAAGATATAAAACCAACTGCAGTAATCAGACAACTCAATAATCTTTTGAAAGAGGGTGTCTTGAAAATATCTACCAAATACAAAACAATGCCATTTGTAATCAAAGGCAGACTCTATGACAGTAGATGGTTAACTGTTGATGATTACAGGAAAAGAAACTTGGGCAGCATGTTGACAACGATTCTAATGGGTGATGACCCACAGAAGAGATTGAGATACATCAATGATGCACTAGCTAATGGTGCAAAACCTAACATAGACATTTGAGAGGAAAAACTATGCTAAACTATATCAACCCAATATTATTTATAATACTAGTCAATATGATTTTTATATTGGCTAGTAGCTAGATTTATTTTTATTTTTACTGTATAAAAAGGTAATGATGCCTAAGATAGTAAATAAATCAGAAGAAAAATCTAGGATGGTACACAAACTATCTGGACTTGGAATAACCCACGAACAGATTTGCACTATCCTAGATATATCCAAACCAACTCTTTACAAATACTATGAAGAGGAACTCAGCAAAGGTAAGGCAGAGGCTACAAGTCAAATAGCAGAGAATCTATTTAGGATTGCATCTGGCACTGATAAGAATGCACTGACTGCTATGATATTCTGGTTAAAGACACAGGCGAAGTGGAAAGAGACAGATGTCTTAGAAGTTAATAACACAACAGAGCAAAATGAGAAGTTCAGAAAACTTATCAACGACATTCGAGAGTCTAAACTATCAGCAAAAGATAGCAACGAATCTACTGTTTGAATGGTACGATAAAGCAAGACCCAAGCAGGTAGTCAGAGAGGACAGTCGATATAACATACATCTTTTTCTATCTGGTCGTGGATGGGGTAAAACTTTGACTGGTGCAATGGACTTGATTCAATACTGTCTAGTTAATGATGGAGTCACCACTGCAGTTGTAGCACCTACCTATGGTGATTTAAAAAGAGTTGTATTCTCTGGAGACTCTGGTCTGGTTAAGTTAATCCCACCAGAACTTTATGGAAACAAAGGCTATAACAAAACAGATGGCACAATAGAATTTTATAATGGCTCTACGATTATTGGCATCCCTGCAGAATCATTTGACAGACTTAGAGGTATCAACATCAGCAGAGCATGGTGTGATGAGTTAGCATCATGGAATTACAAAGAGGCATTCGATAACTTAATCATGGCACTAAGACTTGGTAATAATCCAAAGTGCATCATTACTACAACACCAAGACCGATAGCATTAATCAAAGATTTAGTCAAACGAGATGATGTGCAAGTAATCAGAGGCTCTACATTTGAGAACATGGATAACTTGGCACAGTCATCTATTGACATGTTTAGAACAAGATATGAGGGTTCAACTCTTGGCAGACAAGAACTCTATGGTGAAATCTTAGAGGATGTTGAGGGTGCAATGTTTAACTATGCAATGATTGATAACAACCGAGTGGAACATGTACCAGACTTAGACAGAATAGTTGTAGCGATAGACCCTGCAGTCACCAGTAAAGAATCATCTGACGAAACTGGTATCATAGTTGCAGGTAGAGATAGCAATAATAATTTTTATGTTCTTAACGATTCAAGTTGCACTGCATCACCAGATGTATGGATAAAGAAAGCATTAGAGTTGTATAAAAGTTATGATGCAGATAGAATAGTAGCAGAAGTGAATAATGGTGGAGACTTGATTGAGAGACTATTGAGAACTCAAGATGCAACAGTACCTTACCAAAGTGTAAGAGCAACCAGAGGTAAGTCGGTTAGAGCAGAACCAATATGTGCATTGTATGAACAAAGTAGAGTGCATCATGTAGGATTAAATTTAAAAGACTTAGAAGAACAGATGTGTCAGTTTACTGGAAACAATAGCAAGACACATGATGACAGAGTGGATGCTTTGGTTTGGGCAATTACTTCACTACAGAACTCTGGAAGAGCAGTATTTAGGATAAGTTAACATGGGTATATTAGATAAATTTTTTAAGACAGAAGAAAAGAAAATAGAGAAAAAAGAATCACCAAAAGTAATGATAAATAAACTTAGTGCATATTCCACTAGGTCAAGTAGAAGATACAAAGATTATGCCAAAGATGGCTACCAAGAAAATGCAATCGTACACAGATGTATACAACTCATAGCGAACAGTGCATCAGCAGTAGACCTTTGTGTTTACTCAGATGATGAGAAACTAGAAAACCACGAATTAATATCTCTTTTGCAAAGACCAAATCCTGCACAATCTGGTGTAGAATACTTTGCATCTCTGTATTCCTATTTGCTGATTTCTGGGAACTCTTACTTGTTAAGAGACACAGAGGGTGCAACTGCACCAAGAGAATTGTATTTGCTTAGACCAGATAGAATGAGAATCAATGCAGGTCACACTATGATTCCACAATCTTATGACTATGTGATTGATGGTAAGGTTGTAAACTCATATCAAGTAGACCCAACAACAGGCAGTGGTCAAGTTAAACAAATAAAACTCTGGAATCCATTAGATGATTTTTATGGACTATCTCCAATACTAGCTAGTGCATACAACATAGACCAACACAATCTAGCAGGGATGCACAATGTGGCACTACTCAAAAATGGCTGTACTCCAAGTGGTATGCTCAAGTTTGAACCCACAGATGAGACAGGGATGTCTACCAGTTTGACAGACGAGCAAAGAGCAAGACTGTTAGAGGACTTAGAGTTTAGGTTTCAAGGAACACATAACTCTGGTCGACCAATGTTGCTAGAGGGTAATTTCGATTACACACAACTTGGACTTAATCCAAAAGATATGGACTTCTTAGATTTATTAAACTTATCAGCAAGAGAGATTGCACTGGCATTCGGTGTACCAAGTCAATTAGTTGGTATTCCAGATAGTCAAACTTACTCCAACATGGAACAAGCAAAACTTGGACTCTACGAAGAGACGATTATTCCTTTGTTAACTAGAGTGGAATCTGATTTAAACGAATATCTATCTCCACTTTATGATGGCAATATCTCAGTCCGATACGATTTAGATTCTATTCCTGCTATGGCAGAGAAGAGAAAACAAATCTATGAGAATGTTGTGCAAGGTGTTAATGCAGGAATATTAACAAGGAATGAGGCTAGAGAAAGATTAGGACTTGGCGAGATATCTGGTGCAGATGATTTATATATACCAAGCAATCTATTTCCGATTGGTGAGGCAGAACCATCTGATGCTGATAGCGATAAACCAGTAGAACCAGAAGATGCTGAAAAGATGTACGAAGAGGTTTATGGCACAGATGGATTGTGTCCAGATTTAAGTGATGGTGTGCCTCTTATTAAAGCAGAAGTTGGATTTGATACTTACACCACAGAGGAAGAGGCACTGGATAGAGCAGATGAGATTGGATGTGTCGGAACACATACTCACGACCAAGATGGTCAAACTGTTTACATGCCTTGTAGAACTCACAGAGAATACGAAGATAGACTCAGAGATGCTAAAGCAATATCAGACATCAATCTAACACCAACTGATGCAATGGTTGAAGAGGCTAAGAGAGGACTAGAGTGGAGAAAAGAATTTGGCAGAGGTGGTACTGCAGTCGGTGTAGCAAGAGCAAGAGATATTGCTAACAAAACAAAACTATCACCAAACACAGTTTTAAGGATGTATTCATTTTTCTCAAGACATGAAGTAGATAAACAAGGTCAAGGATTTGATAGAGGTGAAGATGGCTACCCATCAGCAGGTCGCATTGCATGGGCATTGTGGGGTGGTGATGCAGGGTTCTCATTTGCTAAAAGCAAAAGAGACCAGATTATGCGAGAGAGAGAAAAGTCAGATGACTTTGAATATATCGAAGAGGCGAATCTTGATACCAAAGAAATAAGAGATTACGAAGAGAAAGCACCAATATCTGGTGCAGTCAAAAAAGGTTTACAGGGTAAAGTAGATAAACACAACGAAAAATATGGAGACCAAAAAGGTAAGAGAGTGACACTTAGAATGTTATCAGCAGTTTTTAGACGAGGTGTTGGTGCATACAGAACAAACCCACAGTCAGTCAGACCAAGTGTAAGAGCAAGTGGTGGAGAAGACAGATGGGCTTATGCAAGAGTGAATGCTTTTTTATCTGCAGTAAGAACAGGGAAGTTCAGAGGTGGAAAATTTGATTTAGACTTATTACCATCTGGACATCCTCTATCGTCAAAAGATTAAGAGGTGAATTATGCCAAAGAAAGGTGGTGTGTCTGGAATATCTATGGCTACTGCACAAGACATTGTGAGAGCATGGAATCTACCACACATGAAAAGACAACAAGATGTATTTGAGTATTTAGGACTATGCACTGATTCTGGAACAATGTCATTCTACCGACAACAAGCAGAAGAGATGACAGGCATCATGCTAAAACCACATAACAATAAATACAATAAATCGACTAGGATAGAACGAGCAAACCTGCCAGAGCAGATGGAGAAAATCAGTGTGACTGACCATCCTTATGGCATATTAGTTTTCTCTGATGCACATTTTGAGGGTGAAGAGACAGTCGCATTCAAAATCATGCTGAAAGTTTTAAGAGATTTAATCAAGACCAAAGAGATTAAATGTATTATCGCAAATGGTGACATGATGGATTTAAAAGTTCTATCGACTTTTGCAAAACTAACTCTTGAGTTAGAACCTGCACCCAGAACAGTACAACAAGAGATATTAGACTCACAGAAACAGTTAAACAAACTGCAGAAAGTCATTAACAGTTCTAAATCACCGATTATGCAACTTGCAACTTTTGGAAACCATGAAGAGAGACTAGCTAAATGGATATCAAGGTTTGGTAGACAGTTTGAAGATTTTGATGGGTTCAGAATGGATGTGCTATTTCCAGACTGGCAGTGGTCGTATAGTTTTCTTTTAGATGATACAGTAGTGGTTAAACACAACATGAGGTCTGGTATTCATGCAGGTTATCAAAACAGTTGGAGAGCAGGTATAAACATTATCACTGGTCATACACATCAACTGAACACAAGGTCTTTTGCT
>MDSZ01079496.1_pt1 | contig 11232 bp, 16 predicted proteins | sample 811201 | NCBI WGS metagenome assembly MDSZ01 (sample SAMN05326647, study PRJNA326480) | marine metagenome | isolation source: seawater | place: Indian Ocean: North | collected 2010 | reverse complement strand
AGGAAGGCAGGCAAGTCTGGTAAAAAATAAATATGCTCTTAACCTTCTTTATTCAATGACCTATTTTTAACACCATGCCAACACTTTCCCGAAAACAGCAAACTCGAAAGCGACATAAACGCTTGAGAAGAAACATTAATGGAAGCGAGCAAAGACCTCGTTTGGCTGTCTTTAGATCTAATAATCATATTTATGCTCAAGTTATTGATGATGATTCCCAAAGTACGCTTTGCTCTGCTTCGACTCTTGACAAAGATTTGAGACAAACAATAAAAGTGAATACCAGCAGTTGTGATGCTTCAATAGCTGTTGGAGAATTAGTTGCCAAAAGAGCTATTTCAAAAGGCATTCAAGAAGTTATTTTTGATAGAGGTGGCAACCTTTACCACGGTAGGGTTAAGGCTCTTGCAAATGCTGCTAGAGAAGCAGGACTTAAATTCTGACTTTTTAGAAAATCATGACTGAAACAAAAACAAAAGACAAACAAACAGATAATGCTTCATCGGAGCAGACTCCTAAGCAAGACCAGCGTCGGGGTGGCGGGGGACGCGGAGAAAAGCGTAATCGTCGTTCTGACAGAAAGAATCACGAACGAGACTCAGAGTGGCAAGAAAGAGTAATTCAAATTAGAAGGGTTTCTAAAACTGTTAAAGGTGGTAAAAAGATGAGTTTTAGGGCAATTGTGGTTGTTGGAAATGAAAAAGGCCAAGTTGGTGTTGGTGTTGGAAAGGCAGGCGATGTGATAGGAGCTGTTAGGAAAGGAGTTGCAGATGGTAAAAAAAATCTAGTTCGAGTTCCATTGACTCGTAATAGCTCAATACCTACGCTTTCTAATGGAAGAGATGGAGCTGCTAGTGTATTGATTCGTCCTGCTGCTCCAGGTACAGGTGTAATTGCCGGAGGGTCTATTCGTACAGTTTTAGAACTTGCTGGTATTAAAAATGTATTAGCCAAGAGATTAGGTAGTAAAACTCCTTTAAATAACGCGAGAGCTGCCATGGTTGCTTTGTCAGAGCTCAGAACTCATAAAGCTACTGCCAAAGAAAGAGGAATTTCTCTTGAGCAAATTTACTCCTAAATTACTATGACTATTAGACTTGATTCTCTTAAGCCAAATAAAGGCGCACGCAAAAAGAAACTTAGGAAAGGGAGAGGTATCGCTGCTGGCCAAGGTGCTAGTTGTGGCTTTGGCATGAGAGGTCAAAAGTCTCGATCAGGCCGCCCTACACGCCCTGGTTTTGAGGGTGGTCAAATGCCGCTATATAGAAGAGTTCCAAAACTCAAGCATTTCCCTTTGGTGAATTCGAAAAATTTTACTGTTATTAATGTCTCAGCCTTAAACAGTCTTAAAGAAGGGACCAAAGTTAATTTGGACTCATTGGTAAAAGCCGGGATTGTTACAAGCCCTAAATATCCTCTTAAAGTACTTGGAAATGGAGACTTAAAGGTAAAACTTGATGTCCAAGCTTCAGCTTTCACTAGTTCAGCTAAAACTAAAATAGAAGCTGCTGGTGGAACTTGTGAAATCTTGCTCTAAGTATTTTAATGCTTGTTAGTAGAGGTAGAAATCCAAGTGCAGGAGAGGTAATCACTCAATTAGTTCTAAATAAAGAACTAAGAGGAAGAGTACTAATTACTTTAGGAATGCTTCTTTTGGTAAGACTTGGAATTTATATTCCAGTCCCTGGTATCGATAGGGAAGCTTTTAAGGAATTTATTCAACAAGGAGGCCAATTAATTGGTTTCTTAGATATTTTTACTGGAGGAGGTATTTCGACTTTAGGGATTTTTGCTTTAGGAATTCTTCCTTTTATTAATGCTTCAATAATTATTCAACTCTTAACTGCAGCTTTACCTCAATTAGAAGATCTTCAGAAGAATGAGGGAGAAGCTGGTAGAAGGAAAATTGCCCAAATAACTAGATATGTTGCTTTGGGCTGGGGGCTTATGCAAAGTTTGGTTTTTGCTTCAATACTTAGAAAATATTCAATAGAAAGTCTTAGTGAAACGGCATTTGTAATTCAAACTGCCATTGCATTAGTGACTGGCTCAATGATTGTGATGTGGCTCAGTGAGATTATTACTGAGAAAGGAATTGGACAAGGTGCCTCTTTAGTCATCTTTTTAAATATTGTTGCAACTTTACCTAAAGCTCTTAGTTCTACTATTGAAAAAGCCCAAACAGGAGACCGTAATGATGTTGTTGGAATAATTGTTCTTTTAATTGTTTTTCTAATAACAATAGTAGGAATTATTTTTGTACAAGAAGGAGCGAGAAGACTTCCAATAGTTAGTGCAAAGCGTCAGATTGGCGGCACTGCATTATTGCCAACAAGACAAAGTTATTTGCCTTTGAAATTAAATGCTGGAGGTGTAATGCCAATTATCTTTGCTTCTGCATTGATTTTTTTACCAATTACCATTGCTAATTTTACAAAAAACCCTTTATTGATTAGGGCCGCAGGTGCTTTAAACCCTTCTGCTGCTAATCCTTGGCCTTATGCAATTACTTTTTTTGCACTGATCTTAGGATTTGCCTATTTTTATGCTTCGTTAACAATTAATCCAATTGATATTGCTGCAAATTTAAAAAGAGGTGGTGTTGCTATCCCTGGAGTTCGGCCAGGCAGTGCAACTTCTAGATATCTTTCAGCTGTTCAAAATAGATTAACTTTGTTGGGTGGTTTATTTCTTGGATCAGTAGCAATAGTTCCTGCTGCAGTAGAGAGAGCAACTAATGTGCAAACTTTTCAAGGCCTTGGTGCAACTTCTCTTTTGATTCTTGTAGGAGTTGCTATTGATACAGCAAAACAAGTACAAACTTATGTGATTTCTCAAAGATATGAAGGCCTTGTTCGCCAATAAACTATTTGCAATATGATATTGAGCTGTAATTAAAATGAAAAATCGTCTTCTTTTTCTAGGACCTCCTGGAGCAGGCAAAGGAACTCAAGCTTCTGAGATATGTAAAGACTTGGATTTAATGCATTTATCTACTGGTGAATTATTGAGAGCAGAAGTAGAAGCAAAAACCTCTCTAGGTCAAGAAGTTTCATTGATAATGAATAAGGGTGAATTGGTTAGTGATGACATTGTTTTATCTATTGTTCAAAATCGTTTAGTTAATGGAGAAAGAGAAGGATGGTTGTTAGATGGCTTTCCTAGGAACTTAGTTCAAGCTAAGTCATTGCAAAAACTCTTAGATGAACTTTCTCAAAAAATTCAAGCTGTTATTTTAATAGAAATAAGTGATGAAATCTTGATTCAAAGACTTTTATCTCGTGGGCGACCAGATGATAATGAAGAAGCAATTAGAAAGCGTCTGATTGTCTATAAAGAAAAAACTGCACCTTTAATAGATTTCTATTCTGATGCAGGGATTTTGAATGCGATTGATGGAGAAGGTCAGGTTATAGATGTGGCTCTTCGCATACGAGAAGTTTTAAATTGAACGATGTAGTAATATTAGAGTTTGCAAAAGTGGGGAGCCACACCATATGAAGGTGCGAGCCTCAGTCAAAAAAATGTGTGACAAATGCCGGGTGATTCGTCGCCACGGTAAGGTTATGGTCATTTGTACTGCAACCCAAAAGCACAAACAGCGCCAAGGATAAAAACTTTGGCATTTTTCAAGAAATGGGTTTAGGAGGTAACTCTTCCAAAAAACTGATTTCTTAATTTAAGTTCCTTTGATTTCAATCTAAGTGGCAAGGATAGCTGGCATCGACATACCTCGCGAAAAGCGGGTTGAGATTGCTCTCACATACATCTATGGAATTGGCTTGACTAGAGCCAAAACCATTCTCGCAACGAGCGGGGTAAATCCTGACATTAGAGTTAAGGATTTAGAAGATGGTGATGTCCAAAAGCTTAGAGCTGCAACTGAATCATTTACTCTTGAAGGCGATTTGCGTCGCCAAGAGGGGATGGCCTTAAAACGATTGCAAGACATAGGATGTCTTCGTGGTCGTCGTCATAGGATGAGCCTTCCAGTTAGAGGGCAACGTACTAGGACAAATGCAAGAACTCGTAGAGGTTCTCGTAAAACCGTTGCAGGTCGGAAGAAATAGGGTTCTCGACCTTATTTCTTTTATAGATCTCACTTTTTATTCACACAATTAGGCCCAATCAAATGGCCACAGCCGCTAAGAAAACTGGTTCTAAGAAATCTAAGCGCAACGTCCCCAATGGTGTTGTGCATATTCAAAGTACCTTTAATAATACGATTGTTTCAATTACTGATACCAATGGTGAAGTGATCTCTTGGTCTTCTGCAGGTGCGAGTGGTTTCAAGGGTGCTAGAAAGGGTACTCCTTTTGCTGCTCAAACAGCAGCTGAAGCCGCAGCAAGACGTGCTTTAGAGCAAGGCATGAGACAAATTGAAGTACTTGTTCGAGGTCCAGGTTCTGGCCGAGAGACAGCTATTCGTGCATTGCAAGTAGCTGGTCTAGAGATTACTTTAATTAGAGACGTAACTCCTTTACCCCACAATGGGTGTAGAAGGCCTAAACGCAGACGCGTTTAAACCTCTCACTTTTTGAAACTTTAACTCCTTCATCGATTTAGCCCGTGTTGCAATACCAGATTGATCGGCTCGAGCATCAAGTTGCTGACGACCGATCTCAAACAGGTTTATTCCTTATTGGCCCTCTTGAAAGAGGTCAAGCTACAACTTTGGGAAATTCTTTACGAAGAGTACTAATGGGTGGCTTGGAAGGAAGTGCTGTGACAGCAGTTCGTATATCAGGGATCAACCATGAATATGCAACTATTCCAGGAGTACGGGAAGATGTTTTAGATATTCTTCTTAACTGTAAAGAGCTTTCAGTTAATAGTAGAAGTACTGAGTTGGAAATTGGTCGACTTGTGGCTAATGGACCTGCCAAAGTTAAAGCCAAAGACCTTCAATTTTCTTCTCAAGTTCAAATAGTAGATGGAGAGCGTCCAATAGCGACTGTTCAAGCCGGTCATAGCCTGGAACTTGAACTCCACGTTGAAAGAGGAGTGGGCTATAGACCTGTTGATAGGCATAACGAAGAAACTACTGCAATTGATTTACTTCAGATTGATGCAGTTTTTATGCCTATTAAAAAGGTAAATTTCACTATTGATGAGACGGCAGTAGCTGAAGGTGGCTCCACTAGAGAAAGATTGCGAATGGAAATAGTTACGGATGGTTCAATGTCTCCTGATGATGCTCTTGCAGAAGCAGCGAATCAACTAATAGAGCTTTTTCAACCTTTGGCTACAGTTACAATGGTGGAAGAAATTCCACAAGAGCCTGAACCATCTGCTGAAGCTCAAATTCCATTAGAAGAATTAAATTTATCTGTTAGAGCTTATAACTGTTTAAAACGAGCTCAAGTAAATTCAGTATCTGATCTCATGGGATTTAGTTATGAGGATTTATTAGAGATTAAGAACTTTGGTTCTAAATCAGCTGATGAAGTCATAGAAGCTCTTGAGAGAATTGGTATTTCAATTCCTCAGAGTAGAACCTCAGGTTAAAGCCACATTTACTAAAAATAAATTTCTTGCACACATGAGACATCAACTTCGAGTTCCTAAACTTGGTCGACCTGCTGACCAAAGAAAAGCCTTATTACGTGGCCTGACTACTCAATTAATTAAAGAAGGAAGAGTTACAACAACCAAAGCACGAGCAAAAGCACTTCGCGATGAAGCCGAAAGAATGATTACTCTTGCAAAAGAAGGAAGCTTAAATTCTAGGAGAAGAGCAATTGGGTATATATATGATAAGAAGCTTGTTCATGCTCTGTTTGATAAAGCTCAAGAAAGGTATGGGGATCGTAATGGTGGATATACCAGAATTGTTAGGACTGTTCCAAGAAAGGGAGATAATGCAGAAATGGCAATTATTGAACTTGTTTAACTAATCGATTAATTATTCTATAAATCTTATTTGTAGATAATGGAAGGTAAAAATTCCACTTTATCTATTAGTAATCTTCATTCAAAAAGGATTGCTTTATTAGTTCAATATGATGGAACTGATTTTTGTGGCTGGCAGAGGCAGAAAATAGGTATTAGTGTTCAAGGTGTTTTGGAAGATGCAATAGCTTCTTTAGATAGAGATAATCAAAGCAAGGTTGTTGCTGCTGGGAGAACTGATGCTGGTGTTCACGCATCAGGGCAAGTTGTTCATTTTGATTATTCTGGATTTATTCCAGGTGAAAGATGGACTTTTGCCTTAAATGGAAGATTGCCAGACTCTATCAGAATAAGAGATTCTGTTTTACGCCCTTCTTCTTGGCATGCTTGTCACTCTGCAACTTACCGTAAATATAGATATACGATATATAACGCTAGAAGACAGAACTTGTTTTTATCAAAATGGTGTTTGCATAAATATCAATTTCGTTTAGATGAAAAATTAATGAATCTTGCAGTGCAAGGATTGATGGGATGTCATGATTTCACTGCCTTTCAGAAGCTTGGGAGTGGAAGAAAGAATGCAATTACCACTATTCAATATGTCCACGTTTTTCGTGAAGGAGATATTGTCACCATAGAAATTCAAGCAACTGGCTTTTTGTATGGCATGGTTAGGTTGCTTGTTGGCCAGTTGATAGCCATTGGCGAGCACAAACTTACTATTGAGAAATTTGAGGAAAGATGGCAAGAGAAATTAAGGCATGAAATTAAAGATTCTGCTCCGGCCAAGGGACTTTGTTTAATAGAAGCAGGTTATCAAGAGCAAATTTTTTCAGATCATAATCTTTTAGACGGATTCCCTTCTTTTATTTTAAAAGACTCAAATTCCCCTCCTGACCCTTAATTAGGTCGCTTGAATTAACTTTTTTATGATTTTTAAAATCACTTTATTGAAAGAGATTTATTTTTTAATCAATTAAAGAGTAGATAAAAGTGTAAAATATCTTTTTGAGCCAGAAAGGTTTTTTGAAAACCATATTCCTTGCTCAATGTCCTCTCTGCTTTGCTAGGCAGATAAATTACTAATGCGGCATTTTGCCGAGATGAACAAGACTCTTACTCCCTCCAAAGATTCAATCAACCGCCAATGGTATTTGGTAGATGCAGAGAATCAAACTCTAGGTAGGCTCGCCAGTGAAGTTGCTTCTGTGCTTCGAGGCAAAAACAAGCCCTGCTATACCCCCCATTTAGATACTGGTGACTTTGTTGTCATTGTGAATGCAGAGAAAATTAGGGTTTCAGGCAATAAAAGTGAACAAAAACTTTATCGTCGCCACTCAGGACGTCCTGGAGGGATGAAGACAGAGACATTTAATGCTTTGCAAGATCGAATTCCAGAAAGAATTGTTGAAACAGCTATTAAAGGAATGCTTCCTCATAATTCTTTAGGAAGACAAATGTTTAGAAAACTAAAAGTCTATAGAGGTTCAAATCATCCTCATGCTGCTCAACAGCCTAAGGAATTTATTCTTTCCACTGCATCCAATTAAATGACTACTTCTACGAAAAACAGTGTTGTTTATTGGGGCACAGGCAGAAGGAAAACCTCTGTAGCTAGAGTTCGCTTAGTTCCTGGCACAGGAAAGATCACAATTAACGGAAGACCTGGTGATCATTATTTGAATTTTAATCCTTCTTATTTGGCTGCGGTCAAGGCACCTCTTCATACGCTTGGCTTAGCAGAAGCATATGATGTTTTAGTTAATGTTTATGGAGGTGGACTTACTGGACAGGCTGATGCCATTAAACAAGGAGCTGCAAGGGCTTTATGCGAGCTTTCCTCTGACAATAGAAAGCCTTTAAAAACAGAGGGCCATTTAAGCCGTGATCCTAGAGCCAAGGAAAGGCGAAAATATGGATTGAAGAAGGCTAGAAAAGCTCCGCAATTCTCTAAACGATAGAATTAACTTCTTTATTAAATTTTTCATTACTCACATTATTAGAAATGCCAAAAGCAGATATTCATCCCAAGTGGTACCCAGATGCAAAAGTTATTTGCAATGGTGAAGTTGTTATGACCACAGGTGCTACCCAACCGGAAATCCATGTTGATGTTTGGAGTGGTAACCATCCATTCTTTACAGGCACTCAAAAGATTTTGGACACAGAAGGAAGAGTAGATCGTTTCATGAGAAAGTATGGTATGGCTAGTACTGGTAATGAATCTAGCGATCAGAAGAAAGCCTCTGGCAAAGATAAAGAATCAACTCAATCAGAAGCCAATTCTTGAAATTACTCGATCTTGAATGGATATTTCCACATTGAAGTCGAGGCTAGAGACAGCTAAATCAAGCTTTAAAAACTTAGAATTGCAATTAGCTGATCCAGATGTTGCTTCTGATCCTAAGCAATTAGAATCTATAGCTAGGGAAAGGGCATGTTTGGAACCTTTAGTATTAGATTTTGAAGAGCTTTTAGAAATAGAAAGAGAGTGGGGGTTGGCTAAAGATCTTTTAAAGGAAAGTAAATCTGATAAAGACTTGGAGGATTTAGCGCAGGAAGAGCTTAAAGCTCTTGACCAGAAGAAGGCAGATTTAGTTAATAGATTGACAGTTGCTCTTTTGCCTAAAGATCCCCGAGATGAAAGGAGCGTTATGCTTGAAATTCGAGCTGGGGCTGGTGGAGACGAAGCTTGTATTTGGGCAGGAGATTTAGCGAGAATGTATGAAAGATATGGCCAAAAGGTTGGATGGTCAGTGCAGCCTATGAGTGCAACAGAGGCAGATTTAGGAGGGTTTCGAGAATTAATTATTTCTGTTAAGGGTGCATCTGTTTTTAGTCAGCTGAAGTTTGAAGCTGGTGTCCATAGAGTACAAAGAGTCCCGGCCACTGAATCTCAAGGGAGAGTGCATACATCTACTGCGACTGTGGCAGTTATGCCTGAGGCTGACCCTGTGGAAGTTCAGCTTGATCCTGGCGATTTAGAAATTAGTACAGCTCGTTCTGGTGGAGCAGGAGGTCAAAATGTGAACAAAGTTGAAACAGCAGTTGATTTATTGCATAAACCCACTGGAATAAGAGTTTTTTGTACTCAAGAGCGCTCTCAATTGCAAAATAGAGAAAGAGCTATGGAGATTCTGCGAGCAAAATTACTAGAAATGGAAATCGCCGAAGCTAACGCAAAAGAAAGATCAGAAAGATTGGCTCAAGTTGGTACTGGAGATAGGAGTGAAAAGATTCGTACTTATAATTACAAAGATAATCGGACAACTGATCATCGATTAGGACTTAATTTTGCTTTAGAGCCCGTTTTGGAAGGGCAATTAGATGATTTGATAGAGGCATGTATAGCTGAGGAGCAAAGGCTGAAAATGGAAGCCCTGAGTGAGCAAGTAGATTAAATTCTTGATTATTTGATTATGAAGTCCATCCAATAACATATTTCGTCCATTCTTTGTAAAGACCTGACTCTATCTGTCTGCTGGCTTCAAAGCTTAAATTGCTTAAAGGCTTAAAAGGCGTTCTTTTTAAAGGCATTTTTGCTTCTTGAGGAGTACGGTTTCCTTTTTTTACATTGCATGATAAGCAAGCTGTGGTTACATTCTCCCAACTATCTAAACCTCCTCTACTGCGAGGAATCACGTGATCAATTGATAGTCTATTCCCTTTATATCCACAATATTGACAACAATTATTATCTCTTTGAAGGAGATTTTTCCTAGTTAGAGCTAATTCTCTATAAGGGACTTTTATAAAATATCTCAACCTTATAACAGTCGGCAGTTTAATGCCTTTTCTAATATTTTGAGAACTGTCTTCTTCTAGACTTTCTGCCTTTCCTTTAAGCATCAAAACAGTTGCTCGTCGCCATGAGGTTATATTCAAAGGCTCATATGATGCATTTAAGACTAAGACTTGGCCCATGCAAGTTACTTATTTTCTCGCCATGCTAGTTGCATAAATAAATTAGTCGATTTTTTATTACCACAATTATGTTATTGGCCAAGACTAATCCTCGCCATAGAGCATGGGTAGAAATCAACCCTGATGCAATTGAAGAAAATACAAAATTTATTAAAAGTATTCTTTCTAAAAATTGCTCTCTTATGGCTGTTGTTAAAGCAGATGGATATGGACATGGAGCAACAACAGTTTCGAAGGCTGTTTTGAAGGGTGGGGCTGAGAATTTAGGAGTTGCCACATTACAAGAAGGTATAGATCTTAGAAGGGATGGAATAGAGTGCCCAATTCTGGTCTTAGGGAATTTGATAAACCACGATGATTTAACTGCCTGTATAGATTCGGATTTAATACCAACATTAAGTACTTATGAACAGGCTGCTTTGTGTCAAAAGATTGGTAAGGAGATAAACAAACAAGTCAAAATACATTTAAAAATAGATACAGGAATGACAAGATTGGGCTGTGAAGTGGAAGCAGCCGAAGAACTAATTAAATACATAGATAGTCAGTCCAATCTTTCTCTTGCTGGCATTTATAGTCATCTTGCTCTCGCAGATTGTTCACTCAATGAACGATCTGCAAAGGTAACTGCTGCACAAAAAAAGAAATTCGATAGGGTTTTAAAGTTAATAACCAATCGAAGAAATGGTGTTTGTAAGCATCTTGCTAATTCAGCAGGAACTTTGAAAGATTCAGAGCTTCACTACGATATGGTTCGTGTTGGATTGGCTTTATATGGATATAGCCCAATTATGCAATTTCAAAAGAATTTTGCGCTTAGGTCTGCTCTTGCAGTTAAAGCAAGAGTGACTCTTATTAGAGATGTTCCTGTTGGAACTGGAGTTAGTTATGGGCATAACTATATAACTTCTGCTCCTAGTCGCCTTGCAGTAGTTGCAATTGGGTATGCCGATGGAGTCCCAAGAGCACTTTCTGGACAACTTTCAGTGTTGATTAATGGAAAATTTTTTTCACAAGTAGGTTCTATTACAATGGATCAGCTTGTTATTGATATAACCAATAGCTTTGATGTGGAAGTAGGAAGTATTGTTACTTTGCTTGGTTCAGATGGAGAAAAAACAATTACTCCTTATGACTGGAGTGAGGCTAGTAGATCTATACCCTGGGAAATTTTGTGTGGCTTTAAATATCGACTTCCTAGAGTGGTCATATGAAGAGTTTAAATAATAATATGAATCTGACCTTTTAATCAAAATGTCTACTTGATAAGGTTAGCAAGCTTGGAGAGGTGGCTGAGTGGTTGAAAGCGGCTCCCTGCTAAGGAGTTACAGGAGGCAACTTCTGTCGAGGGTTCGAATCCCTCCCTCTCCGCTTTAACAGTGAACAAAAAAGAATGAAATTAATTAATTAATT
>MDSZ01266664.1_pt1 | contig 11233 bp, 10 predicted proteins | sample 811201 | NCBI WGS metagenome assembly MDSZ01 (sample SAMN05326647, study PRJNA326480) | marine metagenome | isolation source: seawater | place: Indian Ocean: North | collected 2010 | reverse complement strand
CAACGAGCTTGAAGACTGGCTGTCCACGGTTACTGACATCGATCCGGAAGAAAGCCTGTTCAATGCCCCGGATTCACCCGGCGTCGAACAGATACAGGCCTCGATCTCCGCCCTGCAGAAAAGCGTTGAGGAAGGCGGCAGCAAGAATGCCAACCAGGCCATGGCCAATCTGGCCGAAGGCATTCAGGGCCTGGTGAAACACGTTCGCTCCGAACAGCAGATGATGCGCGACTGGGCCGAGGCCCAGGGCGAACAGCAAAAGCGCATCGAAGGGCTCCTGTCCTCGATCGCCGCCGCTTTCGACCGCGCGAAGGAGTAGACGATGGCCGGACTGGCAGGATTGCGCGCTCGCCGAAGGGCCCAGTCGACCGATTACTGGCCCGGCTTCGTTGATGCCATGGCGACACTGCTGCTCGTCATCATCTTCCTGCTGTCCATCTTCATGATCGCCCAGTTCTTCCTGTCGCAGCAGCTTTCGGGCCGCGACACGGTGCTGAACCGGCTAAATGCCCAGATCAGCGAGCTGACGGAGCTTCTCGCCCTGGAGCGCGCCAATTCCGGGGAGCTGGAAGACACGATCCTCGGCCTGCAGGCCAGCCTTTCCGATGCACAGAGCGAACAGACCCGGCTGCTTGGCCTTCTGGAAAACAGTTCCGGTGCAGCCGATGCGGCCGGCGGACGCGCCACCCAGCTGGAAAACCTGCTCGATGACGAACGTCAGATCAGCCAGGACGCCCTTGCGCAGGTGGAGCTGCTCAATCAGCAGATCGCGGCACTACGCCGCCAGATAGCTGCCGCTAACGCTGCTCTTGAAGCTTCCGAGGCAAAGGAAGCCGACAGCCAGGCCAAGATCGCCAGCCTCGGCAAGAGGCTGAACGCCGCACTGGTTCAGCGCGTGCAGGAACTGTCGCGATACCGCTCGGACTTCTTCGGCCGCCTGCGCGAAATCCTGTCCCAGCGTTCCGACATCTCCGTCGTTGGCGACCGGTTCGTGTTCCAGTCCGAAGTGCTTTTCGACAGCGGTCAGGAAGACATCAATCCGGAAGGCCGGCAGGAGCTCGACAAGCTCGCAGACGCCATCCAGGAACTCAGCGGTCAGATCCCGGACGAGATCAACTGGGTGCTGCGTGTCGATGGCCACACCGACGCCCGCCCCCTGTCGGGCACGGGGCGCCTTCGCAACAACTGGGAACTCTCCGCCGCCCGCGCCATTTCCGTGGTCCGCTACCTGATCGAACGCGGCGTCGACCCCAAGCGGCTTGTCGCAGCCGGTTTCGGCGAATTCCAGCCGCTGGAAGAAGGGGAAACACCGGACGCCCTGGCAAAGAACCGCCGGATCGAACTGAAACTGACGGAACGCTGAGACTCACGTCAGCTCAACGGATCCCAAGGAATGCACGCGTGACGTCGGGCGAACCGGGCATGCCGGCTTGACTTTTCCGCCCTCAGACGGACTTTTCAACTTCATGCAGATCCTCAAAGGCCATTGGCAGCTCATCCTCATTACCGCGGTGATGTTCCTCTTCTGGAACACCATCCTGGTCGTGCCCTTGAAGATCCTGATCGTCTATCTGCATGAATTGTCCCACGCGCTGGCGGCCATCCTGACCGGTGGTTCCGTGGAGGAAATCTCTCTCTCGCCCTGGCAGGGTGGCCATGCGATCACACGCGGTGGCAGCCGGTTCCTGACGCTGACGGCCGGGTATCTCGGCTCGCTTGCCATCGGCATGGCACTCTTGATGATTGCCCTGAAAACAAATGCAGACCGCATCGTGCTGGGCCTGCTCGGTGCCTTCACCTTGCTGGTCGCGCTGCTCTATATCCGCGATCTCTTTGCCCTCGCCTTCTGCATCGGCACCGGCGTGGCCATGCTGGCGGCTGCCCGGTTCCTCAGTGTCACGGTCAACGACCTGATCCTGCGCGTCATCGGCCTGACCAGCATCCTCTACGTACCTTTCGACATTTTCGACGACACCATCCGTCGCTCAGGTGCCCGTTCCGATGCCTACATGCTGGCGGAAGAGTTTGGCGGCCCCACGATTTTCTGGGGAGCTCTCTGGCTGCTAGCAAGCCTCGCCATCATCTACCTGTGCCTCAGACACGGCCTTGGGAAGAGCAGCAACGTCGATTTCGGAAAGCGCGTTCAAAAAGGCTAGCGATTGCCGCTTGACCTGACCGACCGCAACGGATGACCCTTGGCGGACAATTTCTTACCGGAGACCGCCATGCTGGATCTGCGCCCCAATTGTGAATGCTGCAACAAGGACCTTCCACCGGAATCGGAAGAGGCCTTTATCTGTACTTTCGAATGTACGTTCTGTGAGGACTGCGCCCGAAACGTCCTGCATGGCGCGTGCCCCAACTGCGGCGGCAATTTTCAACAACGCCCAATTCGGCCAGCAGCAGCCCTGCTTCGCCACCCGGCTTCGACACAACGGATTTTCAAGCTGGAAGGCTGTGGCCAAGGCACCTAGGGCGACTGCCTAGAGCAGATTGCCCCCGACAAAGATCACCAGAAGGCCTGCGCCGCTTGCAGCCAGCCTCTGCAGGGGCTTCCTGAAGCCAATGACCCCGTAGGAAACAAGGCCCAGCCCGAGGCCGATCTTGGCCGCGGCAAGCAGCGCCGGCAGCGGGCGGGCCGCAAGCTCCAGCACCGCCGGATTGGCGACCATGGCCAGAGGAATGATGTAGAGGCCAATGCCGAGCGCCATGGCGGAAAGAGCTACCTTCAGCCAGTTTTCGCCAATCATCCCGGCAGCGATGAAGACGGCTCCGCAGACAGGCGGCGTGATGGTCGACAGCAGCGCGAACCAGAAGACAAAAAGATGTGCCTGCAAGGGTTCCAACCCCTGCTGCATCAAGGCCGGTCCGGCAACGGAAACACAGATGACATAGGCCGCGGTCGTCGGCACTTCCATGCCGAGGATCAGACAGGCAAGCGCGGTCAGGAACAAGGACGGCCACAGGTATCCACCCGACCCGGACAGAATGAGCGAGGTGATCTTGACGCCGAGCCCGGTGATCGCCAGCACGCCGATGATGATCGATGCACAGACGATAATCGCCGCGATGACCGATACCTGACGAGCCGAGTTCAAAGCCGCGCTTTCCAGCCGCAGCAGGATGTCCTTGAGTACAAAGGTGCCTTGGGCGTTGAAGAAAAGCAGCGCGAACCCGGCCAAAATAGCAATGCAGGCAGCGTATTGCGGTGTATAGCGCGCGACGAACATGCCCCACAACAACACGGAGAACGGCACCAGGAAGAAGGCTGAGGTTATGGCCACCTGACGCATTTGCGGCTGATCGCCCTGATCGATGGCAGCAAGGTCATACCGCTTGGCATAGGCATTGATGCCCACCCAGACCGCGAAGAAATAAAGAACTGCCGGCAGCAAGGCCGCTGCCATGATCTGGGTATAGGGCACCCGTGTCAGCTCCACCATGACGAAGGCCCCTGCCCCCATCAAAGGCGGCATGATCTGGCCGCCGGAAGATGCAACTGCCTCGACGGCTGCCGCCAGTTTTTTCGGGTAGCCGAGCCGCGTCATGGCCGGAAGAGTGATTGCACCGGTGGAAGCCACATTGGCGGACGCGGAGCCTGAAATGGAGCCGAACAGCGCCGAGGACAACACGGACACCTTGGCCGCACCGCCCTTGAGCCGGCCTGCCGCGGCAGCAGCGACGTTCATGAACCCTTGTCCGGCTTCCCCGGCATTCAGAACAGCGCCGAAAATCACGAAAATGGCGACCACGCCCACCGAGACACCGGTCAGGCTTCCCCAGACCCCACCTTCAGCAATTGTCAGCGTGCCGAGAAAACTCGCAAGCGGCGTGCCGGAGTGACCGAATTCACTCGGAATATGCTGACCGAACATGCCATAGGCCAGTGCCAGCGCCGCCACCACCGGCAACGGCCAGCCGATTGCGCGACGCGCGCCCTCAAGCACAACCAGCAACAGGGTGCCGGCCATCCAGAACTGGAAGTCACCTTCCAGAAAGCCGTATTGGTCCGAAAGCGCGGACTGGTTGGCCACGATCCACAGACAGACGGCCACACCTGCAGCACACAGGACCGCACCGCTCACGCGCGTGAAAAAACCGCCTTTGGCAAAGATGAAGATCCATGGCAGGGCAAGTGCAAGATGAAGCGGCCGGCTGACGAGGTTCGGCACCAGACCGGAGAAGATCAGCCCGAGATGAAATACGACAAGCGCCGTTGCGAGAAGAAGCATGGCCATTCGCTGGAAGGGCGATGTCGCGGTGTCACCACTGATCATGGACTGGTATTTCTATCTGGTTGCGCAGCTTATCGGCCGAAGGGGCGACATGCCGCTGCACGGTTTCATTCTGTCAGAGCGCTCTCCTGCGCAAGGCAGGGAACTGATGCTTTTGGACAGTTCTGGAAGGGCCAGTTGGACGATTTCCGCCGGACCACTATGTCTGCTCGAACGATACGGGGCGCCATTTTCCGGCAGATCCTGCCATGGCACCCCGCGTTCGGTCTTGTGATTTATTTCTGAGCGTCGGTCAATTCGATGCCGGCTTCCTGATAGTAGCGTGCGGCGCCCGGGTGGATCTTGCCGGTGATATTGGCCATCAGTGCCTGGTCAACACCGTTCCACCACGGGGCTTCTTCGCCCATCTTGGCTTTTTCATCCCAGAAGGTCTTGGTCAGGGCATAGGCTGTGTCGTCATCCATGGCGCTGGTCGTATAGGCAACGACCGGCAGCGAGGTGGTGACGATGTCCTCGGACTGACCGGCATAGGTCCCGGCCGGAATGACCAGTTTCGAACGCTTGGTTTCGGCAATCTGGTCGTCGCTGAGCGAAAGCACCGTCACGTCCGCGGAGGCAGCCGCCTCGATAACATTCGGCGCGGGCCAGGAACCGGCGGTCACGAAACCATCGATCTGGCCGTTCTTGAGCGCGGCAACCGCATTGGAAAGTTCCGCGTCAGCGATGTTCACCTTGCCTTCGAGACCGAACATCTTGAGATATTTTTCGCCTTCCGTCGCACCGAAGGAGCCCTTGCCGAGAAGGATCGTCTTGCCTTCCATCCCGGCAAAGTCGGAAACACCGCTATCGGCCGACATGACGAAATGCATGGTCAACGACGGGATCGGGAACAGGGCACGGATTTCATCGAACTTCGGATCGCCCTTGCCTTCGAACATGGCCTTGCCGCCCTGGGCAAGGGAAACGAGCGCTGGCGGCGTCGTGAACACATAGTCACCACCGCGCGCTTTGGCTTCCATCACGTTCTGAACGGAGCCCTGGCTTTCTTCCACGGTGACAATCATGTCGCCATTGCTGCCGGCCTTGATGGCTTCCGCGATCTGGACACCCATCTGGTAATAGGAGGAACCGGTCTTGGCGGATTTATAGGTGATCCGCGTTTCCGCGTGGGCCTGGAACGAGCCAAGGGCGAGGGTCAGGCCAAAGGCAAGTTTCAAAAGTCTGTAGGTCATGAGCGTCTCCCGAATTTTTCAGGGAGATTATTGTGTGATCCTCAACGTGGCAACGCGTTTTCATATGATCTGGGTACGGCTCATGTCGAAAATTCAGCCATTCCACACCCTGGGCGGGCAAGCCGGAAACATGCGTCTGGAAGGTCAAACAAAAACCGCCGGCTGAACTCAGCCGGCGGTTCCAGGATTTGCAGAAAGCGGGAAGCGATCAGCGGTTTTCGTCGTCTTCTTCGTCTTCGTCCTGAGTTTCGCTCTTCAGCGAGTTCAGTTTGGCGAACACGGCATCGGCGTCGATTTCCTCTTCTTCCTCGCGCTGGATCGGCTTGGACGGATCGAGCGAGAAAGCAGCTGCGATAGCGTCTTCGCTGGTGCTGTCTTCGACGGACATCAGGGTCTCGTTCACTTCGCCTGCCATCGGCAGCGGAGCATTCTTCGCCGCCTTTTCGACTTCCATGTCCAGCTCAAGCTGGCTGCACAAGCCCAGGGTAACCGGGTCGGACGGCGTCAGGTTGGCAGAGTTCCAGTGGGTCCGGTCGCGGATTGCGGCAATGGTCGGCTTGGTGGTGCCGACAAGGCGCATGATCTGCGCATCCTTCAGTTCCGGATGGTTGCGCACCAGCCACAGGATCGCATTCGGACGGTCCTGACGACGGGACACCGGCGTGTAACGCGGTCCCTTGCGCTTGGATTCAGGCACGACCACCTTCGAACCCTGAAGCTTCAGCTGATAGTTCGGATCTCTCTGAGCCTTTTCGACTTCTTCACGGGAGAGCTGGCCGGTCAGGATCGGATCAAGGCCCTTGATCCCCTGTGCGGCTTCGCCATCGGCAATTGCCTTCACTTCAAGCGGGTGCAGTTTGCAGAAGGAGGCGATCTGAGTGAAACTCAGCGCGGTATTGTCCACGAGCCAGACGGCGGTTGCCTTCGGCATAAGCGGCGTGTTCGCCATCAGATAAATTCCTCTCGTCTGCTCCCTCGCCCGGCAGGGCGAAAAAGCGGTGTTCCTTGATCAGTTTCCTGGAAAGTGGCCGGAATATATGTCGAAAAACACGGAAACGCAAATACTCGCGTAACAATCGCGCAGTTGCAGGTTTCCATCCGGCATCAGACATCCACCGTCAGGACGATTTTTCCAATATGGCCAGAGCCTTCCATGCGCCGATGGGCTTCCGCGGCCTCGGCCAAGGGGTAGGTGGAATCCATCACGGGCGCGACTTTGCCCGATTCGAGCAGCGGCCAGACCTTCTCTTTCAGGCTTTCGGCAATTGCCGTCTTGAACGCATCGCTGCGTGGACGCAGCGTCGACCCCGTATGGGTCAGGCGCTTGACCATCAGGCGAGAGAAATTGACGTTCTCCGCAATGCCGTTCAGCGTCGCGATCTGGCAGATACGCCCTTCCACCGCTGCGGCTTTCCAGTTCCGTTCAACATAGTCACCACCGACCATGTCCAGGATCACGTCAACCCCTTCGCCGCCCGTGATCTCCAGGATCACCTTTTCGAACTCCGCTTCACGGTAGCTGATGGCGTGGTCCGCGCCGAGCTTTTTCACCGCCTCGGCCTTTTCCGCAGACCCGACAGTGGTGAAGACTTCGGCGCCGAAAGCCTTCGCGAGCTGGATTGCCGTTGTGCCGATACCCGAGGTACCGCCATGCACCAGGAAGCGCTCTCCGCTTTTCAGGCCGCAGCGATCGAACACATTGGTCCAGACAGTGAAGAAGGTTTCCGGGACGGCTGCGGCCTCCACCATGGAAAGCCCCTTGGGAACCGGCAGGGCATGTCCCTCCGGCACCTTGCAGTAGGTCGCATAGCCGCCGCCAGGGGCAAGCGCCGTTACCTTGTCACCGATCTTGTGCCGAGCTGCTCCCTCGCCTAGAGCCACCACTTCGCCAGAGACTTCTAGCCCCGGCAGGTCGGACGCGCCCTTCGGCGGCGGATAGGCCCCCTTGCGCTGCAGGACATCCGGCCGGTTGACACCGGCAGCCGCCACCTTGATCAGGATCTCACCTTGTCCCAATTCGGGAATAGACCGCTCTTCAACGCGCAGAACCTCCGGTCCTCCGGGCAGTGAAATGGCAACGGCGGTCATGCGATCCGGCAGATTCTGCATAGAGGCGTTTCCTTTTTGGTTCATTTTGGGACTGGCTAGGCCAACTGTGCCTGGCATATGGTAAATCGAGCGTCTGTCTATTTGCAGGAAAACAGCCCGGCGAGGCAACCCGCCCGGGCTCGGGTTAAATAACGGTCGGAAACGCGGCCGGACCCCGATCCGGGACCGCAGAGGAGGAAACCGATGAACCTGTTTGATGAAGATGTCCCCAAAAAATCACCACTTGGCGCGGTTACCGTAGGGGAAGAATTGTCTCGTCTTTCCGAGGCGGAGCTGCAGGAACGGATCGAAGCTCTGAAGGGTGAAATTAACCGTACCCAGAAGGAGCTTGAGCAACGCGGCACTATTCGCGATGCAGCCAACTCAATTTTCCAGAAGTGACCCTGTAAATTATTACAGAAATTGAGTTTATGTCCTTTTTTGACACGCACTTACAGTAAAGCTGATAGGTAAAAATTTACTCGTTTACCTCTTATTAATCTTTCTAAAATATAAACATAGCTATCCAGTCATCTGGATGTGAGTGGCTCCTGTCCACTCTGTTTGACGCCTCCCTGTTAAAGACTCAGAGCCGCAACCAAGCGGCTCTTTTTTTTGCCAACGCCTCATAGTATCTTGTCAATGTTCTGGTTAATGGCCGTTTACCTGTCCGTTTGGCACGCGCTTTGCTGGATACAGGCCATGAAGACCTGCATCGTTCCAAAAAGGAACACCTGAAACGGGATGTCATATCCCGGGACAGACCAAGAAGAGATGGCAGGATAACCGGAAGAGTAATTGAGGCTTAGCAATCCTATGACGGACGACATCAAAAAAGCCGGTGACACAGGAAGCGCAGTTCATATCGCGCATCACCTTGCCAGCTCCGACAGCTTCCAGAGCCTGTTTCAGGAAGGCATGTCGCTGGTCGAGGAAACCGCAATGTACCTGGACGGCAACGGCCGCGAAGAAGCCAAGCAGCTTCCGCGTCCTGCCTCCCTCGCCTACGCGACGGAGTCCATGCGTCTGACCACCCGGCTCATGCAGCTGGCCTCCTGGCTGCTGCTGCAGCGTGCGGTCAACGAGGGCGAGATGTCCCGTGAGCAGGCCGGCAGTGAGAAGAACAAGGTTCGCCTCGACAAGCTGTCCACAGCTGCGGGCGGCCCAACCTGGACTGATCTGCCGGAAACATTGCGCGAGCTGGTTGACCGCTCTTCCCGGCTGCAGGAACGCGTCGTCCACCTCGACAAGATGCTTTACCGCAAGGACGCAGAGCAGGTCGAGGAAGCCACGAACGACAATCCGGTCGCTTCCCAGATCAACAAGCTGCACGCCGCATTCGGCAAGTTCGGCTAAGTCCGATCAACCTCTTTCGAATTCGAAAAGCCGCCGCAAGGCGGCTTTTTTGTTTTGGGTGAGCCTGCGCCGGATCCCAGTAAAGCTCCAGGATGCCTCCCGAGTAGCGAAGCGTAGATCCGAAGCCTGCTCTCAACACCGAATGCCGAAGCGCCAGGGTTTGCTGATGAAGGTCAACACGCTCCAGTTTTCTGGCCAAGTCACTTGTCAGGTCTCTGGTCAGCTCTCAGGAAACGGGTAAACCCAGGATCTCGCGGCGCTCGCCCGGGGTGACACTGTACCAGCTGTGCTTCCTGCAGACCTCAAAACACAAAAAAAACCCGGCCAGAGGCCGGGTTTTTCGTTTGAAACTGTCGTGGCTGAAGCTTAGGAGCCCAGGAAGCCAGCGAACTTGTTCTTGAAGCGGGACACGCGGCCGCCGCGGTCCATCAGCTGACGGTCGCCACCGGTCCATGCCGGGTGGGACGTCGGGTCGATGTCGAGCGTCAGGGTGTCGCCTTCCGCACCATAAGTGGAGCGGGTGGTGTATTCGGTGCCATCGGTCATGACGACCTTGATGGTGTGGTAGTCGGGATGAATATCCGCTTTCATGGCCGGTCCTTTCAAGCGCCCTGTGACAACCTTCCGGGAAAGCCGCCAAGCAAACGCAAAACGAAATGAGGGGCCGCCGATCCGGTTGCGGACGCCGCCCTCAGAAACATGAGGCGGGGATATACCCCATGGAAGGAGCCAAGACAAGGGGCAAATTCCGGCAATTTCCAGCTATCTCCGGCAAAGGATTTCAACCCCTCGCCGACACGGCCCGCTTTCCTCCGGCAAAGCCCTTTTAAAGCTCTTGGCGGCTTTGTCCAAAGTCATTGTCCGCACTGCGGAACATGCTAAGACGGGAAGGAACAACAAGGAGACCCCAGTGGCCGACGCCCCTGCCAACGAAACCCAATCCCCATCCGGAAAGTCCCGCAGATCGCTTCGCCCGCTTACCCGGCTGCTGCCGTATCTCTTCCGGCACAAGACCATGGTTGCAGCGGCAGTCGCAGCCCTGTTCTCGGCCGCCGTCATAACGCTTGTCCTTCCTGCGGCGGTCCGCCGGATGATCGACTTCGGCTTCGGCGCCGATGACCCCGCGCTGGTCAATTCCTATTTCGCCGTGCTGATCGGCGTGGTGTGTGCCCTGGCAACTGCCAGTTCCGTTCGCTATTTCCTGGTCATGTGGATTGGCGAACGGGTCGTCGCCGATGTGCGCTCCGATGTCTTTGCTCATATGACCAGGCTCAGCCCGGTCTTTTACGACAGCGCCAAATCCGGGGAAATCCTCTCCCGTTTGACGGCCGACACCACCCAGATCAAGGCTGCCTTCGGCTCCAGCGCGTCACTTGCCATGCGCAACCTGATCATGTTCCTGGGCGCTGCCGTGATGATGGTCGTCACCAGTCCACGGCTTTCCGTCATCGTCCTGGCAGCTATCCCGGTCATTCTCATTCCCATCCTCGGCTTCGGGCGCCAGGTGCGCAGAAGGTCCCGCTTTGCCCAGGATACCCTTGCTGAAGCGTCTGCCTATGCAAGCGAGATGTTGGGCTCGGTCCGCACGCTTCAGGCCTTTACCCATGAAAGCCGCAGCGCAGGCCGCTACGCAGATGCCGTCAATGCCGCCTTCCAGGCTGCCCGCCAGGCAATCGTCGCCCGCGCTGCGCTGACCGGTTTTGCCATCATGGTGATCGGGGCCAGCATCGTCGCCGTCCTCTGGATCGGTGCGAGCGACGTCTTCTCCGGCAGGATAACCGGCGGTGAACTCAGCCAGTTCCTGCTCTATTCCATTCTGGCGGCTGGATCCCTGGCTGCGCTCTCCGAAGTCTGGGGCGAACTCTCACAGGCAGCCGGCGCGGCAGAGCGCCTGTCGGAACTTCTGGAAATCCAGCCGGAAATCGCCGCACCTGAAAACCCGGTCAGCCTGCCCGAGACGCCACGCGGCGAGATCGTCTTCCAGGATGTGTCTTTCGCCTATCGCAACGCGGAGAAAATGCCTGTCGTCCGCGACCTCAGCCTCACCATATCGCCGGGCGAGACCGTTGCCGTGGTCGGGCCCTCCGGCGCGGGCAAATCGACCCTCTTCAGCCTGCTGATGCGGTTCTACGATCCCGTCTCGGGTGACATCCGCCTCAATGGCGTTGCCCTGCCGGATCTCGACCCGGAAGACCTGCGCCGCCATATCGCACTGGTGCCGCAGGACACGGCTATCTTTGGCGCCAGCATTGCGGAGAATATCGCCTACGGACGGCCGGACGCCAGCCAGGAGGAAGTCATCGCCGCCGCTGAAGCAGCGCT
>MDSZ01179470.1_pt1 | contig 11233 bp, 8 predicted proteins | sample 811201 | NCBI WGS metagenome assembly MDSZ01 (sample SAMN05326647, study PRJNA326480) | marine metagenome | isolation source: seawater | place: Indian Ocean: North | collected 2010 | reverse complement strand
TTTTCATGATAAATTTTATTTAAAAATTAAATATATTGATAAAATACATGTTGAATATAAAGTCAACTTACAAATGAAAACTAGCACAATTAATAAAAAAGAAATAGATAAATTTACCAAAATAGCTGAGGAATGGTGGGATCCAAGTGGAAAATTTAAACCATTACATAATTTTAATCCTATTAGGATTTCATATATCAAAAAAAACTTAATAAAAAGCTTTAAGATTAATAATACTACAAATCCCCTTAAAAATTTAAGGATTTTAGATATAGGTTGTGGTGGCGGTTTATTATCAGAACCAATGTGCAGATTAGGCGCTGAGGTTGTTGGCATTGATGCCTCATCAAAAAATATTAGTGTTGCAAAATTACATGCCAAAAAAAATAATTTAAAAATCAAATATTTTAATACTTCACCGGAGCACTTTAAAAGTCCTAATAAATTTGATGTGATACTTAATATGGAAATAATTGAGCATGTTGAGAATGTAAATTATTTTTTAATGTCATGTGCAAAACTATTAAAAAAAGATGGTATAATGTTTATTGCAACTTTAAATAAAACTTTAAAATCATACATTTTTGCAATAGTTGGTGCGGAGTATATTTTGAGATGGTTGCCAATAGGCACTCATGAATGGGAAAAATTTGTTAAGCCAGAAGACCTTATTAAAATTTCAGAAAAAAATAATCTTAAGCTTGAAAGTTTAGATGGAGTAAAGTTTAATTTGATCTCAAATCAATGGAATTTGAGCTCTGATAAATCGATAAACTATATTGCGAGATTTAGAAAAAACTAATTTTTATTATCTTCAATCCATGGAATCATTTCGGTCTCAATTCCTTCCTCTTTTAATTCTTTAATTTCTTGTTTAGAAGCTGTGCCAAAGATCCCTTTTTCTTTTTTTTTGGTCTTGTAATGAATAGATCTTGCCTCATAGGCAAAATTTTCACCTACATATTCAAAATTATTTTTTATAAACTTTTGGTAATTTTTTATTATCTTACTCATCTCTTTGAATTTTTTTAGATCCTGATGATATTTAGAATTAGGCTTTTTATTTAATAATTTAGGAGCCATTAAAGTTTTATCAACTTGTATAGAATTACAATTTATACAATTTAATAATTTCTTCTTTTTTAGCTTTTCATATTCTTGCGAAGAAGCAAACCAACTATCAAAAGTATTGTTACATTTTTTACAAAATAATTTATATTTAATCATATACTGGATGTAATAATAATTTTGTTAAATTCAATATTTTCTATGACCTATAATCTGCATTTATATCAATATATTTTTTGGTTAAATCCATTGTAAAAGCTGTAAAGTTTTTTGAACCACAAGATGCATCTATATGAATCTCAATTGTATCATTTCTCATATAATCTGAAGCAAATGCCTCATCGTAATTTGAACTTATTTTTCCATTTTGAATTATACTTAGATCTCCTAATCTGATAGAAATTTTTTCTAAGTTTATTGGAACTCCAGCTTTTCCTATCGCCATAATAATTCTTCCCCAATTTGGGTCTTCACCAGCTATTGCGGTCTTAACTAACGGTGAGTTCCCTATGGAAAAAGCAATCTTCTTAGCGTCGTAATCACTCTTACAATTTCTCACATTAATAATAACAAATTTTGATGCACCCTCTCCATCAGAGACGACTCTTTTTGCAAGATTTAATAAAACTTTATTCAATGCTTCATCAAATTTTTTCAATTTTTCATCATGAAAATTATTAATTTTTGAATGTTTTGCTTTACCAGTTGAAAAAATAGTAACCATGTCATTAGTGCTTGTATCCCCATCACAAGTAATTGCATTAAAAGTTGTTGTAATATTCTTTTTTAAAAGTTTTTTTAAAATATCATTTGAAATATCTGCATCAGTGAACAAATATCCCAACGTCGTTGCCATATTAGGTTGTATCATTCCAGATCCTTTAGCTATTCCAAAAATTTTAATTTGAGTATTTCCAATAGTACATTCCTCCATAGCTAATTTTGGTCTTGTATCTGTTGTCATAATTGCTAAAGCAGCTTTCATCCAAATATATTTATTCTGTGTATATTTTATTTTATCTACTAAATCAGGAATATGATTTCTAATTTTTTCCTCAGGAAAAATTTCACCTATAGTTCCAGTGCAACCAAACAAAATTTCCTTTGGTTTTATTTTTTTTGGGAACTCCTCGTCTTGATTTTGTTTTTCAGATAATTTTTGAGATACAACTTCAGCTATTTTTTCTAAGCTCTTATAACCTTGCTTTCCAGTAAAACAATTTGCATTTCTCGTATTTACTAATAATGATGAAATTTTTTTAGTTTTATGACTCAAATTCCATTTAATATTTTCAGAAATAATTTTAGATTGTGTATAAACTGTAGAATGGTTTGCTCCATCTCTAAAGTAAAACATAGCTAAGTCATCTCTATTATTATTATACAAATTTGCACAGGTTGTTGCTATTGATACACCATCAATATGATCTAAATCCTGAAATTCGCTCATTTTTCTATTCTTTGTTTTGGATGATAGAAAATTAGTTAAATTAATGCCCATAGTATTTAAAAATTTTATTTAATAATTATATTAAAGTATATAAGTAAATAATAAATCAAAAACTAATGCTAAATCCTTTAAATTTTATTTCAAGATTCATCAAATCTACTAATCAGAAAGAACTTGATAGAATTAATAAAATTGTTGAAAAAATTAACTTACTTGAGGAAAATGTTAAAATCCTAAAAGATGAGGAATTTCCCAAAAAGACCAATGAGTTTAAAAAACTTATAAAAGAAGGAAAAAATATAAACGAAATTTTACCCGAGGCCTTTGCGCTAGTAAGAGAAGCCGCAAGAAGAAAAAGAAATGAAAGACACTTTAATGTTCAATTAATTGGTGGTGTTGTCCTTCATGAGGCAAAAATAGCTGAAATGAGAACTGGAGAGGGAAAAACGTTAACAATTACTCTAGCAGCTTATCTAAATGCTCTTTATGAAAAAGGTGTTCATATAGTAACTGTAAATGATTACTTGGCTAAAAGAGATTCTCAAGAGATGGGTGAAATATATAATTTTTTAGGACTTTCTTCTGGATACATTAATAATGATCAAAATGATATTGAAAGAAAAAAAAATTATAATTGTGATATCACATATGCAACTAATAGTGAACTCGGCTTTGATTATTTAAGAGACAATATGAAATATTCAGAGGAAGAAATGGTTCAAAGAGAACATTATTTTTCAATTGTTGATGAAATAGACTCTTGTTTAATTGATGAGGCAAGAACACCATTAGTAATTTCTGGTGCTGCGGAAGATAAAACTAATCAATATTTAGCTATCGACAAATTGGTTAGGCTTTTAAAAAAAGAAGATTTTGAGATAGATGAAAAAGATCGAAATATACTTCTAACAAATGAGGGGATTAATAATGTTGAAAAAATTTTCTCAAATGCAGGTATATTAAAAAACAACAATTTCTATGATCCAGAAAATCTGAATTTAGTTCATCATGTTAACCAAGCTTTAAGAGCTAATCATCTTTTTGAAAAAGGGAAAGATTATATAGTTAAAGATAATACATTAAAAATTATTGATGATTTAACAGGTAGAATTCTAGAGGGAAGAAGATTTGGTGACGGACTTCATCAAGCTTTAGAAGCTAAAGAGAAAGTAGAAGTACAAGCAGAAAATCAGACATTAGCATCAATCACTTATCAAAATTATTTTAAACTTTACAAGAAAATATCTGGCTGCACAGGGACTGCCGCGACAGAAGCAGAAGAGTTTTTGGAAATTTATAACCTGCCCGTTGTAATAATTCCTACAAATAAAGATATGATAAGAAAGGATTTTAATGATCAAATATTTAGAACTGAAAAAGAAAAAAATATTGCAATAATTGAAAAAATTAAACAATGTCACAATTTAGGTCAGCCTCTTTTAATTTTTACATCTAGTATAAATAAGTCTGAGACTTATTCTCAATTATTACAAAAAGAAAGAATTAAACATGAAGTTCTAAATGCAAAAAATCATGAAAATGAAGCTGCGGTTATTGCAAATGCTGGTAAGGAAAAATCAGTAATTATTACAACAAGTATTTCTGGTAGAGGAGTTGATATTCAATTAGGTGGAAAGAAGGGGTCAATTAATCAAAGTCTTCTCTCAAAAAATAAAGAAAAAGTAAAATCTTTGGGAGGTTTATTTGTTATAGGGACAGAGAGAATGGAGTCTAGAAGAGTTGACAATCAAGCAAGAGGAAGATCAGGACGTCAGGGAGATGAGGGCAATTCTATTTTTTTTGTAAGTTTAGAGGACGACTTGATGAGAATTTTTGGATCAGAAACTATGAACAATATGCTTGAAAAACTAGGCTTAAAAGATGGGGAAAGCATTGATCACCCTTGGATAAATAAAGCTCTTGAGAGAGCACAACAAAAAGTTGAGGCTAGAAATTTTGATATTAGAAAAACACTTATTAAATTTGATAATGTGTTAAATGATCAAAGACATGTAATTTTTTCACAAAGAAAAAATGCTATCAAAAGTGAAAATATTTATGAATATTCTGAAGTTTTTTTGAATGGAATATTAGATGATTTAATAAAAACTAAAGGTCAAAAATTATCAGTAGAACAAAATAAAGATTTTTCAAACAGAATAAAAATGATTATAGGTAAAAATTTTGATAAAACTGACTTAGAAAATTTGTTAAAATTGAACAATAATGAGATTAAAACAAATATTATAAAGGAATTCAAAAAAATTCGTGAGGAAAGAGTAAATTTAATTGGAGAAAAACAAGTAAATGAATTAGAGAAAAGAATATTTTTACAATCAATAGATCTTAATTGGAAATCTCATATTCAATATTTAGAACAATTAAGGCAAGTAATTGGATTAAGATCGTATGGTCAAAGAGATCCCTTAATTGAATATAAAAAAGAAGCTTTTAATTTATTTGAAAATTTATTAGATAAATTAAAGTTAGATTTTATAACAATACTTTTTAATCTTAAAATAATTAATGAACCAGTTAAAAGACAGGAAAAGTCCGAGGATATTGTAAATAATCCCAAGTGTTTATTAATTTCTAAAAAAGGACAAAAAATATCAAGAAACGATAGGTGTGAAGCTACGGGTAAAAAATTCAAAAATTGTTGTGGAGCGATATAGTTATATTATTATCAATAGAGAAATAAGCAAAATAACTAAAACTGTTGAAGATATTATAAGTTTTTTTTTTGATTTTAATATACTTTGAAAAGAAGCTTTCTTATAATCTAAGCTACTTAATTCATCTGTGCTATCAATAAATCCTTTATCTCTTCCAATTTTTAAAAATTTATTTTTTCTTTCATTAATTATTTCTTCACTAGTCATCTGCTCATATGTTTTTAAATTATGGATAATTGAATTTTTTACATTTTCTAAAGTTTTATCTTTATCTCGATGAGCTCCACCAATTGGTTCTTGAATAATTTCATCGATAACATTTAACTCTAACAAATCCTTTGCTGAAAGTTTCATTGCTTTGGCAGCATCAAGCATTTTTTTTGGATCTCTCCACAAAATTGTTGCACAGCCCTCTGGAGATATAACTGAATATATTGCATTCTCTAACATAACAACTTTATTTGAGGATGCTAAAGCAATTGCTCCACCTGATCCTCCCTCCCCAATTACTATTGAAATAGTAGGAACTTTTAATTTCATGCAGCACTCTATTGATCTAGCAATTGCCTCCGCTTGCCCTCTTTCCTCAGCACCTACACCTGGATATGCACCTGGTGTATCTATAAAAGATATAATTGGAATTTTAAATTTATCTGCTAATTCCATTAAACGAATTGTTTTTCTATAACCTTCCGGCCTCATCATGCCAAAATTTCTCTCAATTCTACTATCCAAATCTTGACCTTTTTCTTGTCCAATAACTAAAACAGATTTACCATAAAACTTTGCAAAACCTGTTAAAACAGATTTATCCTCACCATAATATCTATCACCAGATAAAGAAATAAAATCCTCAAAAAGATTATCTATAAAAAATTTAGATTTGGGTCTATCCTCATGTCTAGCAACCATAGTTGTTTGCCAAGGATCTAAGTTAGAATAAATTGATTTTAATTTCTCATCTAATTCATCTTGTGTTTTAGAAATTTTTTGAGTGTCGACTTCTGAAAGACCACTTTGGTTATATGGATCTTTAAGTTTTTCTAACTCATTTTCCAAATCTTTTATATCAGTTTCAAAATTTAGGTAGTTTTTCATTTATTCTTTAAAATTACTTAATTATGAAAAATGACAATAAAATGTCAATGCTTCTATAAATTATTTGACTTAATTTTACAGGAGTTTTAGAAAAGAACTGATGAATATAAATTACATTGATATAGGAAATCTTAAAGTTTCTGAAAATTTAGTAAAATTTGTAAATGAAGAATTATTAGCAGAGACAAATATTAACCCAGACAGATTCTGGTCTGGCTTTGATAGGTCAGTGCATGAACTCGCACCAAAAAATAAAGAATTACTGGAAAAAAGAAAAGATTTACAAAAAAAAATTGATGATTGGCACATTCAAAATAAAGGCAAAGAAATTAACATTAATGAATATAAAAAATTTCTTAAAAAAATAGGCTATTTAGTTGATACTGGACCAAATTTTAAAATTGAAACGAATAATGTAGATGATGAAATAACAAAAATTGCTGGACCACAATTAGTAGTTCCAATAATGAACGCAAGATATGCATTAAATGCAGCTAACGCCCGTTGGGTAAGTTTATATGACAGTTTGTATGGGACAGATATAATAGAGTCCGAAGAAGGTGGAAGTGAAAGATACGATCCAAATCGTGGTCAAGAGGTAATCAAATATGTAAGAGAATTTTTTGATAAATATATTCCAATTGATGGGACTAGTTGGAAGAACATTACTGGTTTTAAAATAGTAAATGGAGATTTGATAATCTTAAAAGAGGACTATGAGTACAAATTAAAAGATACACATAAATTTATAGGTCATAGAGGTGATGTAAATAAACCCGAAGCTGTAATATTACAAAATAACAAACTCCATTTTGAAATTATTATAAATCCAAGAGCTTTTAGTGCAGCTCATGATATTGCTGGTATTAGTGATGTTATAGCAGAATCTGCTGTGTCAACGATTTGTGATAATGAGGACAGTGTTGCTGCGGTTGATGCTGAGGATAAAGTTTACTGTTATAAAAATTGGCTTGGTCTAATGAAAGGTAATTTAAAAATTCAATTTGAAAAAAAAGGTAAGATTTTAGAGAGAAAGTTAAATCCAGATAGAAGCTATATATCAAAAGATGGAAAAGGATTAAAATTACAAGGTAGAAGTTTACTCTTAATCAGAAATGTTGGTCATTTAATGACTAACTCGGCAATAATTTTAAAAGATGGTAATGAAGTGCCTGAAGGAATTATGGACGCATTTATAACCACAGCTGCAGCTCTTCATGATTTAAAAAGAAAAAAAAATTCAAGAGCTGGTTCTATTTACATTGTTAAACCAAAAATGCATGGTCCAGAAGAGACTGCATTTACTGATTTAATTTTTACTAAAGTCGAAGAAACACTCAACTTACAAAAAAATACATGCAAGATCGGTATTATGGATGAAGAAAGAAGAACTTCAGCAAATTTAAAGGAATGTATTAGAACTTTAAAAAATAGAGTTTTTTTTATCAACACTGGTTTTTTAGATCGTACTGGTGATGAAATGCATACGTCTATGGAAAGTGGACCAATGATTAAAAAAGGTGATATGAAATCATCTAAGTGGATTTCGGCATATGAAAACAACAATGTAGATGTTGGTTTAGAATGCGGTTTTTTTGGCAAAGCTCAAATTGGTAAAGGAATGTGGGCTGCTCCGGATATGATGAAACAGATGATGGTAGAAAAAATTGGACATTTAAAAGCTGGAGCTAATTGTGCATGGGTTCCCTCACCAACTGCTGCTTCCTTGCATGCTCTTCATTACCACCAAATAGATATCTTTAGTGAACAAAAAAAAATTTTAAATCGAGATAAAGCAAAATTGGATGATCTTTTAACTTTGCCTATAGCAGATCGACCAAATTGGTCAGTAGATGAAATAAATTCAGAAATTTCAAATTCTGCTCAGACTATTTTAGGATACGTTGTAAGATGGATTGATCAAGGAGTTGGTTGTTCAAAAGTGCCTGATATAAATAACATTGGTCTGATGGAGGACAGGGCTACTTTGAGAATTTCTTCACAACATATAGCAAACTGGATTCATCATGGTATTACAACAAAAATACAGGTCACAGAAATTATGAAAGCGATGGCAAAAGTTGTAGATAAACAAAATGAAGGTGACAAAAATTATGTTAAAATGAGTAATAATTATGATCAATCAATAGCATTTCAAACAGCATGTGATTTAATTTTTAAGGGAAGGGAACAGCCCTCAGGTTATACTGAGCCACTTTTACATTTAAATAGAATTAAAAAAAAATTAGTCTGAATTAGAGTTCAAATTTAATCTATTTTTAAACGCAGAAAATAAAGTTCCATCATCTAAATTTTCTATTTCGCCTCCAACAGGTAAACCTTGAGCCAGTCTTGTGACTTTTACATTAGTTTTTTTGAGACTCTCTTGAATATAATAAGCAGTTGTCTGACCTTCTACAGTTGCACTTGTAGCTAAAATTACCTCTTCAATTTTACCTCTTTTTACCCTTTCTAATAAAGAGTCTAACAAGAGGTTGTCTTTATTTTGTCCTACTGAAGAAATATTACCTCCAAGGATATGATAATAACCACTATATATGCTCGAACTTTCTATACTCCACTGATCTGAGATATTTTCAACTACACAGATCTTATCATATTTTTTATCTAAAACTTGACAATTAGTATAACTACATTCAAAAGAAACTGATTTTGAAATTCCACAAATTTTACATCTTACAATATTTTTATAAAAATCAGCTAATGCTTTTGTCATTGGTTTTATAATTTCGTCTTTGTTATTTATTAATTTTAAAACTATTCTTTTTGCGGATTTTGGCCCCAAACCTGGTAACTTTGAAATAATCTTAATTAATTCCTCTATTTCTTTGACATTTTGCATCTTTTATAATGGCCATTTAAATCCAGGAATATTAAATCCACCTGCTGTTTTAGAGATTTCTTCATTTGTTTTTAATTTTAATTCGGCTTTTGCCTTATTATGAGCTGCAATTATTAAGTCTTCGACAATAACTTTATCTTCTTTCAAAATTTCATCTGATATTTCGATTTTACACATCTCTCCCTCTCCATCTAAAACAACTTTAACAGAGCCAGACCCTGAAATTCCTTCAACTTTAATTTTTTTAATGTTTTCCTGACTTTCTTTCATTTTAAGTTCAATTTCTTTAGCCTTATCTAATATTTTTGTAAAGTCCGTCATCTATTAATCCTTCTCCTGATCAGAAGTTATATCAATTAAATTTGCATCAGGGAATTTTTCTAAAACATTTTTATATAATTTTGTATCTTTGGTTTTTTTTATCAATTCTTTTTTTTTGTTTTTTTCTTTTTCTTTTATTGTAATTTCTCCTTTTTGTTTACTTAAAGTAATAATCCATCTTTGGCCTGTCCACTCAAAGAGTTTTAATGACAACTCTTTTACAAAATTTTTATCAAGATTATCATTAAAAGATATTTCTATTCTATTTTTTTCAAAGCTAACTAAATTTACATTCTTCTCTAGTTCATATTTAAGTTTCATTTCTTTTTTATCATTACAAACATTCAAAAGTTTTTCGAACGATTTTATTAATAATTCGTTTTCTGCTTTTATTTCTGCTTGATTTTCAACTTTAACTTTTTTTTCTTGTGTAACATTTTTAATTTGATTAATTGTATCGGCTTTAAAATCATGTTCTTTTTTAATTTCAAGGTTTTCCTCTGCTAAATTTTTAAAATTTTCATTCTTTAAAGGATCTTTGTGTACATTCTGAGAATGTAAATACATCAATCTCATCAAAAACATTTCTAATGATAAATTTTGATTTGAAACAACATCTAGTTCATCTAAAGTTTTAATTGCAAATTGCCAAAATAAAATTAATATTTTACTATCTATCTTATTTGACAAATCCTTAATTTCAGAAAATTCTCTATCATTCAATGAAAAATTTGTATTTTCTAATGTGAGTGAGTTAATATTTTTAAAGTAGTATATTAACTCTAAAAAATCATTCATAAAAACTTTAGGTTCAATACCTTGATCATAAATCTTTCTATAAATTTCTATAACCTTGGTTTCATTGCCTTGTAAAATCAATCTAAATATTTCTATGAGTTGAGATTTATCAAAATAACCAAAAATTTTTTGTGCAGTATTAAGGTCTAATTCTTTTCCATTATCTAAAGATAAAAGCCCTCTATCTAGTAAAGATAAAGCATCTCGAACAGAACCTTCTGATATTTTAACGATTAATTTTAAGGCTTCATCAGAAATGTTGCCATTTTCCTTATCTTTTATTTTTTTTATATAATCAAATAAATCACTTGATTTAATTCTAGATAAATCAAATCTTTGACATCTAGAAACCACTGTAATTGGTATTTTTTTTAATTCTGTGGTAGCAAAAATAAATTTTAAATATTCTGGTGGTTCTTCTAAAGTTTTTAATAGTGCATTAAATGCCTGTTTACTCAACATATGAACTTCATCTATTATAAATATCTTATATTTTGAAGAAGTTGGCCCATACCTTGAAAATTCAATTAATTCTCTAACATCGTCTACGCCTGTTTTGCTTGCTGCATCCATTTCTAATACATCAATATGATTTGAATTTGTTATTGCGTCACAATTTTCACACTTAACATTACATTTATTTTCTATTCCATTAGTACAATTGAGTGACTTAGCAACTATTCTTGCTATTGTTGTTTTGCCTACACCACGAATACCAGTAAAAAGATAAGCATTTGGAACTTTATTAGATTTAATTGAATTAATAATTGTTTCGGTAATAACATTTTGGCCAATCAAATCCTCAAATATTTGAGGACGATACTTAAGCGCCAAAACTTTAGAATTTTTATTCATTCATTATCCCTTAAGGAGACTAGACCCGTCAAACTGTCATTACGATTGCTTCCGTTAGGATCTGATCGGGTTCATGCAGCAAACGCCCTAGCCTCCATAACTATT
>MDSZ01088907.1_pt1 | contig 11233 bp, 10 predicted proteins | sample 811201 | NCBI WGS metagenome assembly MDSZ01 (sample SAMN05326647, study PRJNA326480) | marine metagenome | isolation source: seawater | place: Indian Ocean: North | collected 2010 | reverse complement strand
CTTTAAACCAGTTCTATGGTCTACAGTAGAAAAAACAGCCTTGGCTGATGCTGAAGTTGAATATCAAGATCATAAATCAGATACTATTTATGCTTCATTCCCAGTTAAATTATCAAATATATCAGAGATTAAAGAAAGTGAAATAATCATTTGGACCACTACTCCTTGGACTATTCCTGCAAATAAGGCCTTAGCTTATAACGAAAGTTTAGAATACTTGTTAATTCAAATTGATGATTTAGGAGATTTTAATAATAAAAAGATTGTAGTAGCAGAAGCCTTATTAGATTCCATAATTAAAGATTGCAAAATAAAAAAATATAAAAATCTTAAGAAGTTTAGAGGTAAAGAGCTAGAGGGGACTATTTGTAATCATCCATTTTTTCAGTTGGGATATGACTATGATATTCCAATGCTAGAAGCACGATTTGTTACAACAGAACAAGGTACTGGAATAGTTCATTGTGCCCCAAGTCATGGACCTGATGATTTTAATCTTTGTTTGAATAATGGAATTAAGGCAATAGAAACCGTTGATGGAGACGGAAAGTACACTAAAAATGTTCCTTTGTTTGAGGGTGTTCATATTTTTAAATCTAATCCTATCGTAATAGAAAAATTAAAAGAGCAAAAAAAACTATTGTCAAATGGTGAACTAGTTCACTCTTATCCACATTCTTGGAGATCAAAAGCTCCACTAGTGCATAGAGCAACACCCCAATGGTTCATTTCCATGGAAAGTCATAAACTCAGAAATAAAGCTTTAAAAGCAATTGACGATACTACATTTTACCCGAGCAAAGGAAAAGAAAGATTGAAATCAATGATTGAAACTAGACCAGATTGGTGTGTGTCACGTCAAAGAGTTTGGGGAGTACCTTTACCAATTTTTGTTAATAAAAATACTAAAGAAATACTAATAGATGACGAAGTTTTTGAAAATATCGCTGAGATTTATGAAAAAGAGGGCTCAGACTGTTGGTTTGCTGATGATCCACAAAAATTTTTAGGTAAAAAATATAAGTCAACAGATTATGATAAATTAAGTGATATAGTTGAAGTTTGGTTTGATAGTGGCTCGACTCATTCATTTGTTTTAGAAAAAAGAAAGGACTTAAAATGGCCAGCCTCTATGTATCTTGAAGGATCGGATCAACACAGAGGATGGTTTCACTCTTCCTTGTTAGAGTCTTGTGGAACTAGGGGAAGAGCTCCATTTGAGGCTATACTTTCACATGGTTTTGTTGTTGATGGAAAAGGTTTAAAAATGTCTAAATCATTAGGTAATGTAATTGCACCTGAAGATATTTTAAAAAAATATGGAGCAGACATATTAAGAATTTGGGTTGCTTCCTCAAATTATGCTGAAGATTTAAGAATCGACTATTCAATATTAGATCAACATTCTGAGTCTTACAGAAAAATTAGAAACACTTTTAGATATTTGCTAGGGAACTTAAATGATAATTTTGAGGATATAAATTTTGAAAAAATAGAACTCAAAAATATGCCAGAGTTAGAGCAATTTATGCTTCATAAGATTTATAAATTAAATTTAAATTTTAATAAATATTTTAAAAATTACGATTTTCATAATCTTTATAAGGAACTTTTAAATTTTTGTACCGTTGATTTGTCATCGTTTTATTTTGATATAAGAAAAGATACCTTATACTGTGATCCAGTAAATTCTGAAAAAAGAAAATTCACTATTATTACTTTAAATATTATTTTATCTGCTCTACTAAGATGGTTTGCTCCAATCCTGTCATTTACTACTGAGGAAATTTATAAATTTATATTGAAAAAAAATAAAAGTATTCATTTAGAAAATTTTTTAGATTTTCCAAAAAAATTTGAAAATTCTGAGCTTTATTCAAAATGGGAAAAATTACTAAAAATTAGAGATGCTTGTAATTTAAGTATTGAAGAAAAAAGAGCAAAAAAAGTGATAGGTTCTAGTTTGGAAGCTGAATTACTCATAAAATTAAATTCAAAAAATCAAAAGATTGTAGAAGGAATAGATTTATCCGAACTGTGTATTACTTCTTTAGCAAAAGTCGAAAATAGTGATAAAGAGGAACTAGTGATTGAAACAAGCAAAGCCAAGGGTGAAAAATGTCCTGTGTGTTGGAAGATAAGCACATCACCATGTGAAAGACATAACAATAAATGATATGTCAAAAAAATATTTTTTAAATTTTTTTTTTATAATTACTATTTTTGGAATTGATAGAATAAGTAAATTGTTAGTGATTAAATTTGCAGAACTTAATGGTGAAATGATCATAAATGTGACTTCTTTTTTAAATTTAAATTTAATTTGGAATGAGGGTATAGCTTTTGGAATATTTTCTTTTGATCAAAAAATTTACTACAATTTATTAACGATTTTTATTTTTTTAGTCATATTAGTAATTTTTTGGCTAATGTTTAAGTCAAAGGGCTTTGAAAAATTTAGTTATATATTGATAATTGGAGGATCATTAGGAAATATTTTTGATAGAATTTATTATTCTGCAGTGCCTGATTTTATAGATATATATTTTAATAATTTTCATTGGTTTATATTCAACGTTGCTGATATATTTATTTCAATAGGTATATTTTGTTTAATTAGTGTTGAAATCTTTAATAAAAAAAAACTGAAAAATGAAAACAAATAAAAATTTTTGTATAATTTTAATTAGTAGTTTATTTTTATTTTCCTGTTCAAATACTGTTGAAGGATTTAAGCTTAAAAAAAAATCAACTGCTGGTGAAGAATTTTTAATTGAAAAAAAAGATCCACTAATTTTACCACCAGAATTTTCAAAATTACCAAAGCCGAATGAACAATTAGACGAAATTGAGGAACAAGATATTAATTTAGAAACAGTGTTTGAAGATGATGGCTCCAAAAAAGATAATAATACCAAAAATCAAAATGTAGCTGATACTGGCATCAAAGAAAGCATATTGAAAAAAATCCAAAAATAAAGATGTTAACTAAAAACTTTTATTTCAAAGATTTCCAAATAAGAAAAAATAAAAAATTGCAAAAAAATCTCAAAGAAATATTGATATCTAAAAATGAAATAATTAAATCTTTAGGTAGTGAATATAAATATTCATACTCCAAGTATTTGATAAAAAGATTGAAGAAATTTAAAGAGATAAGAATATTTGGAATGGGTGGATCAGCATTAGGTGCAAATGCGATTTATGATTTTTTGAAATATAAAATAAAAAAAAAATTTTATTTTTTATCAAATTTAAATAAAAGAAATTTTTTATCAAAAAAAAAATATTTAAATCTTATAATTTCTAAATCTGGAAACACTTTAGAGACAATTGTAAACTCTAATATATATATCAAAAAAAACGATCAAAATATTTTAATTACAGATAATAAATTTAGTGCTCTTAAAGAGTTAAGTAAAAAATTAAAATTTGAAATTATTCATCATAATAACTTTATAGGCGGAAGATACTCTGTTTTATCTGAGGTAGGAATGCTCCCAGCAGAATTGATGGGTTTGAATGAAAAAAAATTTAAACAATTAAATAATTTAGTAAAAAATAAATATTTTTTTAATTCAATAATAAGCAATGTTATGAATATTTCAGAAATGATTAAGAAAAAAAAATCCAACTCAGTTATTTTAAATTATGATGAATCAGCCGATAATTTTTTAAAATGGTATCAGCAACTTTTAGCAGAAAGTTTGGGAAAAAAAGGTAAAGGAGTTTTTCCAATAATTTCTACAATGCCAAAGGACAATCATAGTTTAATGCAGTTATATTTAGATGGTCAAAAAAATAATTTTTATACGTTTTTTAATACAAAAGAAAAATCATCTCCAAAAATAAATTCAAAAATGATCTTAAATTCACAAAAATATTTAAAAAAAAAAAATTTAAATGATATTTTGTCATCACAAATTTCTGCGACACAAAAAGTTTTTAAAATGAAAAATATACCATTTAGGAGTTTTTTAATTAAAAATAGAAAAGAAGAAACGCTAGGAGAATTGTTTTCTTTTTTTATTATAGAGACAATTTTGTTAGCAAAAGCAATGAAAATTAACCCGTACAATCAGCCTTCTGTGGAGTTAATTAAGACTCAAACAAAAAAAATTTTATTATATTCTTAACCTGCAATATACACTTTCGATACCCCATACTGTCGTGTGTCAAAAATTTTAATTTTTTTTGTAATTTCTAATTTATCTTTTTTATGTCTGTGCAATATAATAACTCCATTATCTTTAAGTATTTTATTTTCAATAATTTTTTCTAATAATTCATTAATTTCAATTTCTTTATACGGTGGATCTATAAAAATTATATCAAACTTTTTATCTATTGCTTTATTAGACTTAAAAAAAACGAAACAATCTTTATTAAAAATTTTGAAGCTTTGTTTTTCTTTTAGTGAAAAAAGATTTTTTTCTAAAATTTCGATTGCCTCAGGGTAATTTTCAAAAAAATAAACACTATCACAACCTCTTGATAAACATTCTATACCAAAAGATCCTGAGCCAGAAAATAAATCTAAAATTGAAGCATTTTTTAAATTAACATTAAATTTATTTGAATGTTCTAAGAGATTAAAAATTGACTCTTTTACCATATCTTTCAAAGGTCTCGTACTTTTATCTTTTGGTAAAAATAATTTTTTCCCTTTGAATTTTCCTGCAATAATTCTCATTAATCAATTATTTTAAAACCAATGTCCTTTCTAAAATAACCGTTATCCCAATCTAATCTATTAATTAAATTAATTGCATGATTTCTGCTCTCTTTTAAATTTTTAGATCTGATTACAAAATTGAGAACCCTTCCTCCATTTGAGTATATTTTTGAGTCATTAATTTTTGTGCCTGCATGAAAAATAAAATCATTTTTTTTTATAGTTAATTTATCTAATTCTTTGATTTCAACATTATTTTTGTATTTGTCTGGATATCCTTTTGAGCATAATACAATACATATACTTTTTTCCTCATGCCATTTTATATCAATAGATTTTAAATCTTCATTTACACAAGCACTTATTATATCTGCAAAATTTGTTTTCAGTCTAGGTAGTATTGTTTGACATTCTGGATCACCCATTCTTACATTGTATTCAATTAGGAAAGGTTCGTTATCAACGATCATTAAACCAGCGTATAAAAAACCTTTAAAATTTGTTTTTAACTTTTTTAAAGCTTTAAGTGTTGGCTCTATTATTTTTTCTAATATTTTTTTATCAAGCGTTTTATTTTCAAGACGTGAGGGAGAGTAAGAACCCATACCACCAGTATTTTTACCTTTGTCGCCTTCAAGTGATCTTTTATGGTCTTGAGCTGTCCCAAATTTTTTAAAATTTTTTCCATCAGAAATAATAAAAAAACTCATTTCCTCACCTTTTAAGAACTCTTCAATTAATACTTCTTTTGCATCTCCAAATTTACCATCGAATATTTCTTTTACTGCATTAATTGATTGTTCTAATGTTTCACAAATATAAACACCTTTGCCTGAGGCAAGTCCATCTGCCTTTACAACAATTGGATGTTTACACTTTTTTAAAAAATCTAAACTCGTGTCGGTGCTGTTAAAAATACCAAAGTTTGCTGTTGGGATATGATATTCTTTGCAAATATTTTTAGTAAATATTTTGGATCCTTCAAGTTGAGATGCGATTTTATTAGGTCCAAAAACTTTTATTTGATTTTTTTCTAAATAATCCACAATTCCATCTACTAATGGTTTTTCAGGACCTATAATCATAATGGATATACCTAGTTTTTTTATAACATCTTTAAGTTTTTCAAAATTATTTAAATCGGTTTCAATGTTATCTGCGATAAAACTTGTCCCAGCATTTCCAGGAAAACAGTAAATTTTCTCTACTTTTTCTGAATTTTTTAGAGAAACACAAAGCGCATGTTCTCTTCCACCGCTTCCTATTATTCCAACTTTCATATAGATATATATAAACTAAAAATGTTAAAAAAATTAGCTAAATTAGAATATCAACCAAATAATTTTAGAGTAATAGAGGAAGGTGATCATGTTTTGTGTTCTATTTCTGGTAAAAAAATTTCTTTAGAAAATCTAAATTATTGGAATGTGGAAACTCAAGAGGCTTATTATTCCTACAAAGAAGCGCATTTGAAAAGAGAGGAAAAAGGTGATTAATTTAATTTTTCCATCTATTGTGTGTCCAAATCCATTGTGCAGGATTTAAAAGTATCATTTTTTCTAAAACTTTATTTAGTTCGAGTGTAATATTATTGATTGAGGCATCTTTTGGAAACTTAATATTTTTTAAAATTTTTAATTTAAAATTATTATTATCTAATCTTTCGATATAAATTGGAACAACAACAGCATCAAACTTTTTTATAAATTGAGCAGGTATAGTAGTTGTTAAAGCTTTTTTACCAAAAAAATTACATTCAATTCCCTGCGATACTCTTTGATCAATCATAAGAGCAATAGAAGTACCTTTCTTAAACTCCTTGAGTAATTGCTTGGTACCAGAAATTCCTTTTTTTATTTGCTTTTTGCAAATATATTTTATTCTAATTTTTTCCATTATTGGGTTAAGAAAACTATTATTTAGTGGTCGATAAATAGCCGCAAGATTAATACCGGATTTTTCAATATGCATTGCCATCAATTCAAAATTATTAAAATGACCAGATATAAATATTACAGGTTTTTTTTGTAGTTTTATCTTTTCAAGTTCATTTTGATTTTCAATAGTAATTTTATTCGAAAATTTCGAGGAAATTCTAAATTTTTTTATAAACATATATTCTGCAAAAATTTTTCCATAATTTGCCCACATACTATTTATGATTTTATTCTTTTGAATTTGATTTAGTTTAGGAAATGCAATTGATAAATTAGTTTCTATAATTTTTTTAGAACGAAATAACGGACCTATTTGTTTTAATATAAAGCTTGATAATACTTGTGATATTTTTAAACCTAATATTTTGTAAATAATGAATAAAAAAATAATAATAATAAATTGAAAAAAATATTTAATCTGTTTCATAAATTTTAGATTTTATAAACTTTAAAAGATCACCCTCATTTTCTATCATTAAATCTATTTTTACAAAATTTATACTATTTTTAAAATCATTTGGAATTTTTACAAAATCCTTTTCTGTCGTAATGATTTTGGCATGTATTTCTTTTGCGATTTTTATTATCTTATCGATATCATCAATCTCATACTTATTATGATCAGGAAAAGTAATTTCTTTAATTATATTAAATTTATTTTTAGTAAGTAATTTTACAAAACTTTTTGAATTTCCTATACCTGAAAATATCAAATATTTTTCAGAAAGATCAAAGTTGTCTATATTCTTAATATTTACATATGAATTAAAAACTTTTATTTTTGAGTTAATTGTTTTTATCATTAATGATATTTCCTCTGACATATGATTCTTCTCTAAATTTTTTAAGAATACTCCATCATAATTTTTTAAGCTCTTTATTTTTTCTCTCAAAGGACCTGAAGGTATTATGCAGCCATTGCCGATCCAATTTTGACAGTCAAAGCAAACGAATTTAATATCATAATCAATTTTTCTATCTTGAAGCCCATCATCAAAAATAATTAATTCATGATTATTCCTAATAGCTTTTTTAACAATTTCCTGACGAGTATTTGCCGTAATAAATTCTGATCTATCTTTTAGTATGGTTTGCTCATCTTCTTGTTCAGAATAAAATTTTTTTGCTGTAACAACTTTTTTATCTAAATTTTTTAATAATTCATAAAGTTTTAATGTGGTAGGTGTTTTCCCGGTCCCCCCTAAATATATATTACCAATGCAAATTGTTTTAACTTCTTGAAATCTTTTTTTGTTGATAATCTTTAAAAGAATATTATTGAGCCTTACTGGTAAGGTTAATGGATATAATAAATATGCTAAAAAGTTTGGTGATTTTAAATCCCAAAATTTAGGTTTTTTCAACTTCATCAGTTAATTATAAACAAATTTCCTTATATGTTTTTTTTAAAATTCTAATTCCAATTTGATTAAGCTTTTGAATAATTTTTTTGGAATAATTTTTTTTATTAAGAGTTTTTTCTAGCATATTAGATAAATATTTTTGATTAGAAACTTTTTTTGATAAATTTCTTTTTTTAAGAAATTCATAAATTTCTTTAAAATTCGAAATGTTTGGACCATGAAGTATATTACATCCATAACGAACCGCTTCCAATGGGTTTTGTCCTCCATGATTTACAAATGAACCACCAAGAAATACATTTTTAGACATCTTATAAAATAATTTTGTTTTTCCATATGAATTCACTAAATATATATCAGTGTCTACAGGAATTCTTTTTTTAGGTTCATCTAAGTGAACTTTAAGGTTTAATCTACTCAGCTCAGTTCTTATCGATTCTGCTCTATGCACATGTCGTGGAATTATAATAGTTAAAATATTTTTGTATTTTTTTTTAAGTTTTAAGTGAGCAAGTCCACAAAATTTTTCTTCTTGATTGTGAGTACTCGATGCGCACCAAGACTTCCTTGAATTAATAAAATTTTTAACTTCAGAATTTATATTATCTGTTTCATTTTCAGACTGACTAAATTTTAAATTTCCAAAATATTTTATATTATTTGCTCCTAGTTTTTGTAAGTATCTTTTTGTTTCTTTACTAGATGATAAACATAAGTTGAAATTTTTAAATACTGTTCTTGCGAAATTAGAAAATATCATCCATCTATTAAATGATCTTTTTGTGATTCTTGCATTTAGAAGAATAGTAGGGATTTTATTTTGGTTTAAATTATTAAGAGTATTTGGCCATATTTCTGAGTCAATGAAGAATACTTTTGATGGTTTCCAATATTGTATAAATTTTTTTGATGTAAAATTAGTATCAATAGGAAAAAATTGATGAATTGTTTTTTTTAATTTTAATTTTTCAATAATTGTTGATGAACTGATTGTATTAGATGTAATTAGAATTTGATTAATATTTTTATTTTTTTCAAATTTTTCAATAAGCGGGATTACACTATGAATTTCACCAACACTAGCACCATGAAACCAAATAAGGGCTCCGTCAACTCTTCGCTTAGTAAAAAAACAAAATTTTTCTTTAAATCTTCTAATGTCCTCTTTCTTTTTGATTAGTCGTAAAATTATAATTATCGGAGATATTAGAAAAATAATATTAATTAAAAATCTATAAATAAAAAACATTATGATTTTCTAATTTGTTTTTCGTAAAAATTTAAATAAACATCTGATGTTTTTAAAAGTTCATCATGTTTACCTTCACCTATTACTTTCCCTTTTTGAATTACATAAATTTTGTCAGCATTCAAAATAGTTGACAATCTATGTGCAATTACAACTGTCGTTCTACCTTGAGTTAAAAAGTTTATAGCTTTTTGAATTTTATTTTCAGTATCTGCATCTAATGATGAAGTAGCCTCGTCTAATAAAATGATAGGACTTTTTTTAAGAATAGCTCTTGCAATTGATAGTCTTTGTTTTTCACCACCTGATAATCTTATTCCATTTTCTCCTATTAAAGTGTCGTATTTATTAGGCAATTTCTCTATAAATTCGTTAGCAAATGAAAATTCCGCCGCCTCTTTAACTTTATCCTCTGAAGCATCTAAATTTGCATATAGGATATTATTTTTTATTGTATCATCAAACAACGTAGTATCTTGGCTTACTAATGATATATTTTTTCTTAGTGAATTCAGAGTACAATCATATATTGATTGATTATCAATTTTAATATCACCACTATTAATATTATAAAATCTTGGTATTAGATTTAAGATTGTTGTTTTACCGGCACCACTCAAACCAACAAGTGCAGTCATTTTTTCTCCAGGTATATCTAAATTAATTCCATTTAAAATTTGTTCTTCTTCTTCATTATAATTGAAATGAACATTTTCAAAATTAATTTGGGATTTTTTGACGTTAAGCTCTTCAGCATTTGTTTTATCAATTACTTCAGGACGGTTATCAATTATAGGTAGGACGGCTTTAGCACCAGCTAATCCTTGTTGAATTGCAATATTTAAAGCAGCTAATGATCTTACTGGTTGATACGCCAACATCATTGCCGCTAGAAAAGAAAAGAAATTACTCACTTCAAGCTCATTGCTTGCAACTAGTTTTGCCGAATAATAAATTAAAACTGCAATCATAATACCTGTAAGGAATTCCATTATTGGAGATGCCCTCATAAAAACAATTGCTATTTTTTTTGCAGTCTCTTTTAAATTATTAATGAATTCAGATGCTCTTTTTTTTTCGTATTTTTCTTTTTGAAAAATTTTAGTAAGTTTGTGATTTTTGAATATTTCTATTAAATAAGTATTTAGCAATCCAGCCTTATTCATTTGTTGCATTACAACTTTACCCATCCTTTTCCCAAGACTTTTTGCTGCAAAACTAGCTAAAGGTATCATTATGATTGCTATTAATGAAAGCTTCCAATTTTGATAAAACATCACAGATAACAATCCAATTAGAGTTAAACTATCTTTGAATAAATTTAATATTACAGTACTTATTAAATTAGTTATCATGTCTACATCATTAGTTAAGTTAGAAATAAATTTTCCTGAGTGTTTACCATCAATTAATTTAGTGTCTGCTTTGATCAGTGAGTCAAACATATCAATTTGAACATCTTTTCTAACTTCCTCAGACACACCTATCATTAAAATTTTTGCTAAATATAAAGATGACCCTTTAATTGCAAATGCTAGGACTATCAAACCTGGAATTATAAAAATTAATTCTTGTTTTTGTTCTATAAATAATTGTTTTATTGCAGGGTCTAATAAGTAAGCTACTGATGAAGTACTGATGGCTAACAACAATGTAAAAAAAACTGCAATAAGTATTTTTTTTAAATATTTAGATGTGTAATCTTTGTAAAGTCTTTTTAAAATTTCAATATCACTCATTAGCTATATTTTTCCAATTAATAGACCTATAAAGACCATTAGGCCAATTAAATTATTTGATTTAAATATTTTTAAACAACTTGAAGGTTTTTTAAAATTTAAATTATTTAACTGAAAATAAAATAAGTGCATAATTACAATTAAAAATATAATGTAGCTTAATATGTTTAAGTTCATTAAATAACTGCTTGAAAATAATCCTAATAAAAAAATCGAGTAACATATATGCAAAAAAAGCGTTGGGTTTTTTTTAAACTTTATACTTGTTG
>MDSZ01044513.1_pt1 | contig 11233 bp, 11 predicted proteins | sample 811201 | NCBI WGS metagenome assembly MDSZ01 (sample SAMN05326647, study PRJNA326480) | marine metagenome | isolation source: seawater | place: Indian Ocean: North | collected 2010 | reverse complement strand
CTTAACCTCCTATAATATGTAACGACTTAAGTCTTGATCTTCAATTATTCCTTTTAAAGAATCTTTGACAGTTTTTGAAGTTATATTAATAACCTTCTCTTTTGGTTTTGGGTGTTCAAAAAGAGGTGCTTCAAGTAAAGTTGTCATAATTGTATGTAATCTACGAGCTCCTATGTTTTCCATTTTACGATTTACTTCTGAGGCTATTTTAGAAATAGATTTAATAGCAGCGTCATTAAACTTTAGGGTAACTCCCTCAGATTCCATAAGAGCAATATACTGTTTTATTAAAGCAGATTTTGGATGGGTAAGAATTTTTATAAAATCATCTGTATTCAATCTATCCAATTCAACACGTATAGGGAATCTTCCTTGTAATTCGGGTATCATATCAGATGGTGTTGATGTATGAAAAGCACCTGCAGCTATAAATAAGATGTGATCAGTTGAAATAACTCCATATTTAGTGTTTACGTTACTTCCTTCAACAATAGGCAATAAATCTCTCTGAACGCCTTCACGACTTACATCAGGCCCATGACTTTGATCTCCTCCTCCTACTACTTTATCAACTTCATCTAAAAAAACAATACCATTATTTTCAACCTTATTCTTTGCAACCCTGATAACTTCATCCTGATCAATTAATTTTTGAGATTCATTTTCAATTAAAACTTCCCTGGCTTCAGAAACTGGCAGTTTTTTAGATTGTTTATTTTTTGGAATTATATTAGACATCATCTCTTTTATATTTATCCCAATATCTTCCATGCCCATGGGTCCGAGTATTTGCATTCCAACTGGAGATGGCTCCGAAATTTCAATCTCTATCAATTTATCTTCAAAGTCACCTTGATTTAATTTTTCTCTTAGACGCTGCCTAGTTCTCTGATGCCTTTCTTTTGTTTCTTGTGAAAAATTATTATCACCTTTTTTTTCGCCGGGTATTAACGCATCAAGGACTCTTTCATTTGCTAGATTTTTTGCTAAATCAGTGACCTCAGTTTCTTTTTCTCTTTGGACCAACCCCACAGCAGTATCCATTAGATCTCTAATAATTGATTCTACATCTCTGCCAACATATCCGACTTCTGTAAATTTGCTTGCTTCTACTTTTATGAACGGAGCATTCGCAAGTTTTGCTAATCTGCGAGCTATTTCTGTTTTGCCTACCCCAGTTGATCCAATCATTATTATGTTATTAGGCGTTATTTCATCACGCATCGTACCTTTTACCTGCCTTCTTCTCCAACGATTCCTCAAAGCGATTGCAACTGCTTTTTTAGCATTTCTTTGACCTACAATATAACGATCCAATTCTTTTACAATTTGCTTAGGAGTTAACTCTTTCATTTTTCCTCTATCACTGTAATCTGATTATTAGTGTAAATACAAAGCTCTGCAGCAATCTCTAGAGATCTTTTGGCAATTTGCTTAGCTGATAAATTCCTAGATTGAAGAAAAGCTTTTGCTGCTGCATGAGCATAACCTCCACCAGAGCCAATTGAAATTATTTCGCCATCAGGTTCTATTACATTACCATCACCTGAGATAATAAAACTGCTCGATAAATCCATAACAATTAACATGGCCTCAAGCTGCCTTAACATTTTATCGGTTCGCCATTCCTTTGCTAATTCTACTACTGCTCTTTTTAAATCTCCTTCATATTGATCCAATTTTTGTTCAAATTTTTCAAATAGTGTAAGAGCATCAGCCGCAGCACCAGCAAACCCCCCTAGAACAGTATTACTTTCAGTTGAAAACTCTCGAACCTTAACTGCTTTCTGCTTGAATGATATATCACCAAATGTAACCTGGCCATCTCCGGCTAGAGCAATCGCGCCATTTTTACGAACTCCAACAATAGTAGTAGAGCGTATTTTTTTTTTAGTCACTATTATTTTGCTCCATTAAGAAAACGTAAAAATTCACCATCCGTGGTTAACACTAATGTTGTCTCTTTATCAAGAGCATCCTTGAATATATCCATCGTTTTCATAAATTTATAAAAATTAGCATCTTTATTGTACGCTCTTGCATATATGTTTGCAGCCTCAGCGTCTGCCCTACCTTTTATCTCTTGCGATCTTCTATATGCATCGGATGTTATTTCTTTTAAATCCCTATCTTTTTGACCACTTATTCTTGCGGATTCTCCAGCACCTTGAGATCTAAATTCTTCAGCTATTCTTTTGCGCTCAGAAATCATTCTTTCATAAACCTTATTACGAACTTCTGGTACATAGTTTATGCGCTTAAATTGAAAATCTAAAACTTCAATCCCAAGATCACTTGTTCTTTCTTTGGCTAGCTCTAAGATTGCTGCCCTTAAAGCATCTCTACCTCTTTCAATGACTGCTTTTTTATTCTGATCATTATCATTACCAGAAGATATGTATTCTCTATTCGTGCTTCTAACAAGTTCAATGAGATCATGATTAGCAATTTCATTCTGAGTTGCACCCTCTAAAATTGCCCCTAGCCTATTCTGTGCTTTAGTTTCATCAAACAATCTTTGTGCATATTTAAGTGGGTCAGATATTCTCCAACGAGCATATGTATTAATATTGATAAAACGCTTATCTCGAGTAGAAACTTGTTTTGGTTCACCATCCCAAGCTAAAAACCTTCTATCAAAGTAATTTGCTTTTTGAATTAAAGGTATTTTAAAGTTTAATCCAGGTTCAGTAATAGGATCACCAACTGGTTCCCCGAACTGAGTTATTACAACTTGCTCGGACTCATTTACAATAAAAAATGCTCCACCAAATAGCAGTAACAAAAGTACAACTACAATTAATGAAATTCCTTTCAATAAGTTTAACATTATTTGCCCTCCTTACCCAATGGGAGCAAAGGCAATACACCCTCAAGATCTTTATCCAAAATAATTTTTTGCTTTACTTTAGGATAAACGTCTGCAACCGTTTCTAAATAAATCCTTTGCCTAGTAACCTCTGGAGCTTTTTTGTAAGCTTTTAACAAATCATTGTAAAGGGAAGCATCTCCTTTTGCTCTGTTAACTCTATCTGTCGCATAACCCTCTGCCTGCTGAACTGTCTGCTCTGCTTCACCCCGTGCTCGAGGTATGATACGATTGTAGTCGCCAAGTGCTTCATTAATCATACGCTCTTTCTCTTGTTCAGCAGTATTTACCTCATTGAAAGCATCTTGGACCGGTTTAGGAGGCAAAACCTTTTGTAATAAAATACGGTTAATTGTAATTCCATTATCATATTGATCACACATTTCTTGAAGTTTTTGTTCCATACTAGTTGCTATCTCCTGCCTTCCAGTAGTTAAAACCTCATTAACGCTTCTGTCACCAATAACTTCTCTCATAACCGCCTCATTCATATCTCGAAAGGTGCCAATGGGGTCTCGAACTTTAAACAAGAATTTAAACGCATCGCCTATTCTGTATTGTGTTTTCCAAGGAACCATAGCAACATTTAAGTCTCCTGTCAGCATCAAAGACTCCTCTTCTAACTCTGCTCTATTGATCCGTCTATTTTGTTTTTTCATATCACTTCTCTGACCAAACTCCATCATAAGTTCTCGTTTGACTGGAACTTTTATTATAGTTTGAAATGGTGCTGGTAACTTCATGTGCAACCCTGATCCAACTTCACCATGATATTTGCCAAGTGTCATTAGAACACCAACTTCCTCTAGTTCGACACGATAAAAAGAACTCCATAAACCAAATACTATGATTAGTAGCAAAGCTATTAACCAGCCACTTTTTGGGAATACATTCGGGACATCAAATTCTTGATCTCCTATTATTATTCGTTTAGCCATTTATCTACTCCTATGTTATATTTTTTTTCTTAATCTTGCCACAGGATAGCCCATTTGATCTCGGTATTTTGCAATTGTCCTTCTAGCAAGTTCATATCCTATATCTGCTAATTTTTTTACTAAAATTTCATCATTATAAGGATGTCGTTTGTTCTCTGCTTTTATTATTTTCTCTAAAGATTTTTTTATCACAAATGTTCCAATTATGCTACCATCCTTAAGTTTAATTGAATCTGTAAAAAAATATTTTAACTCAAAAATACCATACGGTGTATCAATAAATTTCCCCCTTGTAGATCTGCTAATTGTTGAAATATCCATCTTTATATCTTCGGCAACATCTTGTAATTTTAAAGGATTAAGGAAATCTATTTCTCCATAAAACCATTCTGGTTGAAATTTAATTATTGATTTGGTTACACTTATTAATGTCTTTTTACGTTGCTTTATAGCATCAATAAACCACTCAGCTGAGTTTAATCTTTCCTGAATGAATTTTTTCGCATTTTTATCATACGCATGTTCATTGTCAAAATTAATATAGTCTTTACTTATTCTTAAATCTGGCAAGTTTCCATCATTGGTGGTGATGATCCAAGAATTTCCACTCTTCCGAACAATAAGATCTGGTACAACAGTTTGGAATTTATCTAAAAACCCTTCTCCAGGCCTTGGATTAAGATGCTGAATGTGCTCTACTGCATCATGTAGCTCTTGCTCAGTACATTGTAACCGAGATTTAATTTTATCATAGCGTTTATTCATAAAATCATCAAAATAGTCATTGATGATTTTAAATGGCATTGATTCTGAATTATCTTCCAATTGGATGGATAGGCATTCCTGCAAAGACCTAGATCCAATACCCCTAGGGTTTAATCTTTGAATTTTCTGTAAAATAGGTTCAATATCTTCTAAATCAACATCCATCCTGTCAGCAATTAAAATTAGATCAGTATCTAAATAACCCCTTTCATTAGTATTCCATAGTATTTCTTCTGCGATTTCTCTTTCGTAATCATTTAGCCTAGTATCTTTTAATTGTGAAATTAAATCCTCTAATAGTGTTTTTTGGTCTGGGAGAGGCATTTCTTTTTTTTCTTGCTGAAAAAAATAAGCAGTCTCATCACTAAACATGTCTTCAGAAGAAACATCTATTTCTTTAACAGATTCATCAATTTGATCATGAGTTTGTAAATTTTCTACCTCTACCTGCTCAAGCATTGGATTTACTTCCAACTCTTTTGTTATTGCTTGATCTAAATTTATACTATTAAGCTGAAGGATTTTTGCCTGAATAATTTGTTTCGGCGCAAGTTTTTGCTTCTGCGCCTGGATTTGCTTTAGATTTAAAGACACTAGTCTAGTTTAAATTTTTCACCAAGGTATAAACGCCTGGCCTCTTCATCATTTGCTAAAAATTCGGATGAACCTGATTTCAGAATCCTTCCGTCAAATAATAGATAAGACCTATCAGTGATAGACAAGGTTTCTCGAACATTATGATCAGTAATCAATACACCAATTTTTTTTTTCTTTAAGGAATGTATTATTGCCTGGATCTCTTCTACCGCAATTGGATCAACCCCAGCAAAAGGCTCATCAAGAAGTACAAAGTCAGGATCCATGCAAAGACAGCGTGCAATTTCAACCCTGCGTCTTTCTCCCCCTGATAAGGTATTCCCTTTGTTTTTCTTTAAATGGGTAACAGATAAATCATTTAGAACTATATCCATTTTCTTGTTTTGCTCTGTTTTCGAAAGCCCTTTACGCATTTCAAGCACCAACCTTAGGTTATCTTCGACAGAAAGTTTACCGAATATAGAGGGTTCTTGTGACAAATAACCAATCCCATTTCTTGCTCTTTTGTACATTGCATCATTTGTAATGTCCATTTTATCCAATAAAACATGACCTTCTGTTGGTTTTATCATACCAGTTATCATATAAAATGATGTTGTTTTCCCAGCTCCATTAGGTCCCAGCAAACCTACGATTTCACCTCTGTCAACATTTAAATCTACATCATGAACTACCATCCTACTGCCGTATTTTTTGGATAAACGCATAGCACTTAGTTTTTGATGTCTATCTCTCATTGTATTCCCTCTGTGTGACACCCGATGGATTTAATATCACCCAGTTTTTTAAATCCGATTCAGATTCAAACCCTACGCCATACAACGTATCTTTTTGCTGGGTTGTAAGCATTATGTTACAGTCCGTAAACATTTTTTCTTCTCTAGAGTTCCAAATTAGTGTATCTGTGTATAGCGTGATTCCACTATCTGATATAGCCGAGACATCCCCTATAGCTCTCATATGATTAGACTTTTCATTTACTTCTGCAATATTACATATTAAAGTAGAGGTATGATTTTCATTTTCATCAAAAAAGTCTACATTCACGCTGCTGTCAAGTACAATAAATTCTCTATCATTATATTTTTCTAAATGTCCTGATCTTATTTTTGCTTTAATTAGACCCTCATCCGTTAAAAAAATAGTGACACCCCAACTTTCTTGATCTGGTCTTCCTAATCTAGAGCTTACTACAATTTCGTCTTTTTTATCACAATGTGTTAAAAAAAAAGTTAAAACGAGTATTACATATAGCATAGTTCAACTTGATAAAACATGTCTCTCCATTTTTTTTAAAACTTCCTCTGTACGGCCTTGTTGATTTATAATCCATTCTACCGCATCACGGAAAGCGCCTTCACCGCCTGAAGATTTAGTTACAAATATTGAAACTTCCTTAATTATATCTACAGCATTATTAACTGCAATTGGACAAGCTACTTGTTTCATTACAGATAAATCAATTAAATCATCGCCTAGATAAGCAATATTTTTATCAGTCAAATTATACTTATTTTTTAATTTTTCGTAAACAGGAATTTTATTCAGATTACCATTATATATTTCATCAATTTTTAATTCCTTTGCTCTTGACTCAGTAGCCGCAGAATATCTTCCAGAAATAAAAGCTATCTTTAGTCCAGCTGCTTTTGCAATTGCTACTCCAACACCATCAAAAACAGAAAATTTCTTGAACTCCATCCCATCAGGACCAATAAAAATACCTCCATCGGTTAATACTCCATCTACATCGGTAATTAAAAATTTTATGTCTGATGCTATGAAATTCATTTTAGCACTTCTTTAATTTTTTTTATCTCAATTAATAATGATTCTAATTTATCTAAAGGCCATTGTGTTGAGGAATCTGATTTAGCTTTTTTTACACTGTCATGAACCTCCATAAACAAACCGTTGCAACCAGCAGCAGCCGCTGATTTTGCTAATGTAGGTATCATAGATCTCATCCCACCTGTAAAGCTATCGTTTCCACCTGGAAGTTGAGCACTATGAGTAGCATCAAAAATTACTGGGTAACCTAATTTCTGCATAATTGGTATTGAACGCATATCTGATACAAGATTATTATACCCAAATTGAGTACCACGATCAGTAAGCAAAATTTTGTCACAGTTCAACTCTGTAAGCTTATTTATAACATGTTTCATGTCCCAAGGCGCAAGAAACTGGCCTTTTTTAATATTTATAATTTTCCCAGTCTTTGCCGCTGCAATCAAAAGATCTGTTTGTCTACATAGAAAAGCTGGAATTTGTATTACGTCAACTACAGTTCCCACTGGTTCTGCCTGTGAAATATCATGTATGTCCGTAAGAACGGGTAGACCTGTTTTAGTTTTTATTTCTGAAAGAATAGTCAAACCCTCATCCAAACCAGGACCTCTAAAAGACTTTATGGAAGTTCGATTTGCTTTATCAAAAGAACTTTTGAAGATAAACGGCATATTGATTCTATCGGATACCTCCATTAGAGAGTCTGCCATTCTCATTGCATGCTCTCGATTTTCAATAACACATGGGCCAAGAATGAGACCAAAAGAATCATTTGAAAAAACCGCTCTTTTTACAGATATTTTTTTCATAGTTTTTTCTTTACTGCAGCCTTTATGAAATCTCTAAACAGTGGATGTGCTTTATTAACTCTACTTTTTAGTTCTGGGTGAAATTGACTGGCAACATACCATGGATGATCTGGTAATTCAATTGTCTCAACTACCCCTAAACGTTCATTGACGCCAGAGAAAATGAGTCCATTTTTTTCTAATTTATTTCTGTATCTATTGTTAACCTCGTAACGATGACGATGTCTCTCTGATACTTTCTTTTTTCGGTAAGAAAAATATGTCTTTGTTCCTTCCTGTATTTGGCAATCATAAGCACCTAGCCTCATTGTTCCACCTTTTATTTTTATCGCCCTCTGGGACTCCATTAGATCTATAACTGGGTATGGTGTCTTTGAATCAAATTCAGTAGAATTTGCTTCCTCCAAGCCGCAAATATTCCTGGCAAATTCAATTACTGCACACTGCAGACCTAAGCAAATACCTAAAAATGGAATTTTATGTTCCCTAGCGTACTTTGCTGATAGAATTTTCCCTTCACTTCCACGAGACCCAAATCCAGGTAAAAGCAAAACACCATCAATCCCTTCAAAACTTGATTTTGCAGATCCTTCACTCTTTATTTTTTGAGTTTGAATCCATTTTACCTCTACTCTACAGTTATTTTCAACACCTGAGTGTACAAAAGCTTCCATTACACTTTTATAAGAATCAATAAGTTCAGTATACTTTCCACACATAGCAATCGTAATGATTTTATTAGGGTTCTTATATCTATTGATAAAGTTTTTTAGATGTTTTAGGTTTGGTTTTTTATTTATGCGTAAGCGATCACTAATTATATGGCCAGCATTTTGGTTATGCATAATTAATGGCACTTCATAAATACTAGGTACATCTATGCCTTCAATAACATGGCTAGGAAGGACGTTACAAAATAAAGCAATTTTATCTTTAACAGATTGGTCAATGTGGTGTTCTGATCTACAAAGAATAATGTCCGGTGACAATCCAATTTCTCTTAACTTCATAACTGAATGTTGAGTTGGTTTAGATTTTAACTCTCCACTTGCTTTTACATATGGCAATAGTGTAACATGGATTATCATGTAGTTTTCATGGCCAACCTCTAATGATAACTGTCTTATAGCCTCCATAAACGGAAGACTCTCAATATCTCCAACTGTCCCGCCAACTTCGCATATAACTAGATCATAATTTTTAGACTTGTTAACCAACTTTATTCTGCGGATGATTTCATCAGTTATATGCGGAATAACCTGAACTGTATCCCCTAAATATTCACCCTTACGCTCCTTGTCCAAAACAGTACTGTAAATTTGTCCAGCAGTCGCATTATTATTTTTATTCATATTCACATCTATAAAGCGTTCATAGTGCCCAAGATCTAGGTCTGTTTCAGAGCCATCGTCTAATACAAAAACTTCGCCATGCTGATATGGGTTCATAGTGCCTGGATCAACATTTAGATACGGATCTAACTTAAGAATAGTAACATCTAGACCGGTACTTTTTAAAATATAACCAACAGATGACGCTGCTATTCCCTTACCAAGTCCCGACATTACTCCGCCTAAGACAAAGATATATTTGGTTTGGTTATTGTTTTTCATCTTTATCAATTAAGTCTTCAGTTATACCCATTCTATTTTTTACCCTACCTAAATCTTCTTTGGTATCAACCGAAATTTGATCGCAGTTAGTTATAAGACCACGTATCCTTATTCCATTGTCTAGTGCGCGTAATTGTTCAAGTGATTTTTCAATTTCACGTTGCGATGGTTGATATGATTGAAATTTAAATAGAACATCCCTAGTGTAAGCATATATTCCGATGTGACGATAAACAGCGCCTATTTCAATGTCATATACATTTCGTTTAAAATTTTTTATATTTTGTTTTTCATCCAATATAGCTTTAACTATATTTCTATCTAAAAGTTCAGACACAGTGATTTTTCGACTAAGAACTGTGCCCATCTCTACTTCATCATCTTTAAAAAGGTCAATTAGATCATCTATCAAATTCGGATCGATAAGTGGTTCATCTCCTTGAATGTTAATTACAATTTCAGCCTCTAATTCTTTTTTAACCACCTCAGCAACCCTATCAGTTCCTGATTTATGATTTCTTGAGGTCATCACAAGGTTATAGTCAAATTTTTCAAGTGACCTCTCAGTTTCTTTATCATCAATAGCAATGACTACCTTATCCAGTTTTTTTGCCATAGATGCTTGTTCAGCAACATAGGCTATCATCGGTTTCCCTCCTAAATCAGCCAAAATTTTTTTTGGAAACCTTGTGGAATTTAATCTTGCCGGTATTATACCAATTACCATAAATAGACTCTGCACTTTACCATACTTTAAAAAAACATTTAATTTTTAAAAATAAACAGATACCAATTTATATATTCTTAAGAAACAGAATAAATCAAACATAATATAATAAATTTACTTTGACACAGTTTCAAAAAAAATCTATTCAAATCTTAATGATTCAATTGGATCTAACTGAGCAGCTCGCCATGCAGGATAGCTACCAAAGCCAATTCCAATAAAAGAACACACAAGAAGCCCAATCAATGCCCAGTCAAATGGAATTACAGCAGGTATATTAAAAATTAATGCTACTATATTGCCTCCTGAAATACCCAGAAGAATACCAAAAATTCCCCCGAATTCACTTAAAAAAACTGCTTCCATTAAAAACTGAACTAGAATGTCACCTTTAGTCGCTCCAATAGCTTTTCTTATACCAATCTCTTTTATTCGTTCAGTTACTGAGACTAGCATAATATTCATTATACCAATACCGGCAACTAGTAGCGCAATAAAGCTAATTCCTAAAGCAAATACTTTTACACCGAATGTAAAACCTGACAATTGATCAATCATTTCAGCATTTGTTACAACCTCAAAATCATTTTTCTGCCCTGGAGGAACTTTCCTTATAGTTCTCATAATACCAATTGCCTCATCTTTTGTTTTACTGTAATGATCTTCAGATTTAGACTCAACAAAAATGCTTAAAGTTGTCCAAGGCTTGGAAAATCGCTCTAAATAACTCGTTATTGGAATAGCAACATGATTATCCTTACTTTCTCCAAATGCTTCTCCTTTTCTTTCAGTTATACCTATAACTCTATAGTTTAACCCTTTAATTCTTATGGTTTTGCCAATTGGATCTTCAAAAGGAAATAATTGATCAACAATATCCATACCCAGAATACAAACATTACGCGAAAATTGAACATCATCCATAGAAAAATTTCGACCATCTGCTAATGACGTATTTAAAGTTCGGACCGTACCTTCATCAGCCCCATATAGCTCTACTAACTGCCTTACAACTTTATCTTTGTATTTAATGTTTCGGACTGACCCCCCTGCACCTACACTAACCAATAAAGGCAGCTTTGCTCTAGATTTAAATTCTTTAAATGCATTATAATCGATATCCT
>MDSZ01011345.1_pt1 | contig 11233 bp, 13 predicted proteins | sample 811201 | NCBI WGS metagenome assembly MDSZ01 (sample SAMN05326647, study PRJNA326480) | marine metagenome | isolation source: seawater | place: Indian Ocean: North | collected 2010 | reverse complement strand
ACATCTAAATTCTGGTCAGTTACTACATCTCGCCACATAAATAAGTGGTTGAAAAATGTTACAAACGTCAAAGAGATTGACCAGTCAGTTCTTGACAATCTAGCAGCATAATAGTATAATGGGAGTAACAACAATTACTCCCTTTTTTATGCTCTAAAGTAACACTCAGACAGTTAAATTGATCTACTAAATATAAAGAACTCGCCCCAAATCGCAGTTATGATGGGGGTTCTCGATGTTCGATGCGGCCCTTATATTAAAAAGGTTAGAGACCCTAACCTACAAAGGTTCCCAAACGCAAGTGTTATTTAAAAAAATTAAAAAAAATTTCCCAGTAAAAAAAGATGCCTCCAAAGTTTTTCCAAGATCAGCAAGATACTCGTACTTGGGTGTTAGAGAACCTCATAAGGCACGAAGGATATCTTGATAGTAGGATGTATGCCTGTGCTGACCTTGCTATAAATCAAAATCTTATAAATGATGTTAAAGATGTCTTAAAAGTTTGGGAGGATTATAAGAAAAGATTCCCGACAGAGAAGATAACTAATCGTCTATAAAACCGAATATGTCAAAAAGATTTACTATTCCACTAGAGGTGGATGAATTTGGAGAGTTCTTTCTTACGATACCTGATAATATAATCGAAGAGTTGGGTTGGGAAGAAGGAGAGGTACTAAATTATAATGTAGATGGTGACAATTTCATATTAACTAAAAATGACTGACCCTTTAGATCATTCAGCAGATTTTGAATCGATTGATCCTTGGCAAGATAATGCTGAGGCACACGATATCATTAATAGAGTACTTCAAGGTATAGTTGAACGTCTTGATGCTATAGAAAAGTATGTTCAAGAGATGCCTACTGTTGATAAAACCTATTATAAACCTAAAGGATATGATGATTACTTGAATGTGAAACAGAACTATGATATAATCTATGAAAGACTAACTGAGTTAGAAAAAGATGCAGACGAATGATTTTGATTATGGGTTTCCTATAAGAATTATTGATGATTATTTTACTCAACAGGAATTATACTCTATGAGTAAAGAACTTGATAAATTGTATAATTCAGATCAATTAGTATACCCTAATGAAAATAATAAATGGATGGATGATCCACAGAAGGTAAAGTCTGTTGGATTAGATACTCTTTATGAAGGAAAACGTACTGAGTCTGCAATATTACAATGTACAAGGAAAATATTATCAGGTGGTGGTGCATTATTAAAAAGTTCCAACTCTTTTTACTTTAAAGATTTTGAGTGTGATAGGGATACAACTATAGCATCTTTATATAAAGATGGAGATCAATGGAATACACATAAAGATGCTAGTATAGTTACTGCTATAATCTTTCTGTATGACGATCCTAAGACGTTCACAGGCGGTGAATTAATATTTCCTGACTATGAGGTAGGTGTAGAGACAATTAGCAATAGAATAGTCTTATTTCCATCATTTGTTGCTCACGAGATTACACCTCTTATAATGGAGAAAGGTAGAGGAATGTGGACATTTACTCAGTATCTTTCTATTAATGAGTTTGTTAAACAATCATATCAGAAGAATGTAGAGATTGGTGGTAATGCAGGTACATTTAAGTATAATGTACCCACTGAATATAAGTTAGGAGAAGGTAACGCAGAGGCATCCTATAAATAGTCACTTGGAGGTGTAACTACTAATGGGATGTAGTCCAGAAAACGATTGCAGTTCGACTTCGTGCGAAAGATTTGAACCTGGTACAGGTGAAGGAGTAGCATTAGTAGAGTTTCGTGAGTATCCTGAGAATATCATACGAGCAGGTGCCTATAACGTCCCTGGAAGGGATGGAAAGGCAATTATGTATGATTCACTCGGATTGAGTTCAAGCAGTGTTGCAAACTGTGGTAAGTATACCAAATCTGCTTGTGGTGAGACATTATATTTTGATTACTACCCCAACGAGTTATCTTTTGATTATGGTTTTGCTGATACGTGGTTTTCATATATCTACGATACTACTAATGATGCAGGAGTAGTAGGAACACCTTGCTATCATATTGAGCCAGAGACTGTAACTAATACACAGACTGGTGCTTCATCATCTACGGATACTTGTTATCCTTGTGGTTCATTTACCTGCAGCCCAGCGACGACCACAATATCTTACACGGTAGACGATGGTACTCAGGAATGCGGTTGTTCTGACCCTGATTGCCCTCATCCTACTCTATTTGCTATTGGAACCCTCAGTAAGAAGATTGCATTTAGTTATGACTCCCTTTCAACCACATTACCTAATGGAGTCTCTGATTTTGAGGTCTCTGACGACGGAACCACGTGGACTGACGTATGGAATGGTAATGAATCTATACCAACTGAGTATATTAGTGGAGATAACCCTTACCAGGCTGGCGACGAATCGTTTAATGACTTCCATATCTTTGAATTAGACTCAGGAGCATCCACAGGGTTTAGAATTAAGGCACAAATTAAAGCAGTATATGATGATAGTGGGGCGACCACGACTTTTTCAGGTACTTCGTGGACTATAACAGAGATCTTAGCACCTGGAACTGGTTATTCTACCAATCAAACGTTTACATTAGAGTATACACATACCTTACCTGATAATAGTACTACCGTATTAAATTTAAACTTAAGAGTAAAGGCGGTAGAACCTTATCAAGCAACACAAGGGCAACCTGGGTTTGATGTATTAAGAGCTGGAGATACTATAAATGGACACACAATTACACGTGTTTTTCACACAGATTTAGACAATTTTCCGTACCATATTGCCTATATTGATGGAAATGGGAGCAGTTTTACTAAAGAAACCCAATATACTAGCTCAAGAAGTCACCAAATTACCGTAAAAGCGGGCTGGATGGTGCAAAATAGGGCAATTTTAGTCGGATTTTACGAATTTTTGGATAAATCCGTCCAATATGAGACAATTGACTTCGATTCTAATGCTCCAGACACTTTTAACATACTTACACAACCTGCTGTTATTGCAACAGTCACAAATGGCATAGTTACCGATTTAACGTTGATTGATGGAGGTGGTGGATGGGATCAGTACGGTAGACAACCCGAAGTTATCATTACTCCACCATACCTCAATACAGGGGCACAGGCGACTTGTAAAGCAGAATTCGTAAATGGAGTAATGACTGCCATTAAAGTTGACCTGGGAGGCACAGGATACTCTTCTGCAAACCCTCCGAAGGTGTATGTAAGGAATGTATTTAAGCAAGAAACCACAGTAATACCTTTTGATGCGTATGATGCTGGTGATCTTGCATATACACAAGGATTAATAGACTCATTACCTGGTGGTGTAACCTCAGAAATGTTAGATAAAGTCGTTTTATGTTATGAAAATGAGGAAAGTGAGCAAGTAAGTTATGATACCGTACCAAATATTGACGTAAAACAAGATCCAGACATTAATAGAGTGCAAAATATACCTCAAGCACTATATCATTTCCCTGTTGTAGACCCAATGAACCCCATTGTAATGGTAAAATACAATTTAGACTACTTAAAAAACAGTGATTTGGATGCATTTTGGAAAAATCTCGTTTTAGAGGAAAAAGAACGGAATCAAGCGTTAAGAACGCAAGATTTACAGGATATTTCGCAAGATGATGTTAGAGAATACGCTATAAACAGAGAAAGATTGGTAGAATCCGCACAGGGACGTTTTAGTAGTCTTCCTCATGCGTCAACATACACAAAATATCCTATGAGACAGTATCGTGCGGATAGAAGAAAGAAGGTTAATATCACAGTTACGTTAAAATGTGTACCAGAAGATTTTGGATGTGGACATATTGGTTGTAGTCCACCTAATACAGGAAATGTTGATAACACTAGCGGAAATACCGTGACTACATATAGTATGTCTCCGTTACTTGGATCTGGTTGTAAAACTTGGAATGCCACAGGTGTATTACCTATGTGGAATTCATTAACAAAATCTGCTAATGTATGGAGTGATGCTATTGAGGCACACGGTAACCCCTATAATGTTGGAGAATATCTACCATGAGTACACAAGCAATAGCGGTATATACAGGATCTTGTACTGGACACGGTACTGGTCTTGGTTCTATACATCACCCAGGATTTGGAGGTGGAACTCTTTCTAATTGTCCACACTCAGCAACTGATCCTAATATAGTACCAAAAACTGTTGATGAGATGGATCCTACAACTTGGTGGGAACCAACTCCACAACTTCCTGATTCAGGAACACAGTTGTCAACTATCGTAATTAATGGTAAAATACCTATATTAGATGGAGATGAACTTATCCCTCATCCAACACACACTACGCATACTACGAAATCTTCTAGTGAAAATTGTTCACATACGGAAGAATCACCTGCGTGGCACTGTACTGTTGGAACTAATGCTGGACGTGAACCCTCTGTGGGGCATAAACGTAAAGCATTTGCTACATCAAAGTCCGTTAAAATTAATGGTAAGTATGTAGCAAGGGTTGGAGATCCACTAGGAAACGGAACTACTGAATATCCTTGCAAATCAGTAATTGCAGGTAGTAGTTCAAATGTATACATTGGAATTTAATTATGGCAAAATCATCAGGAGCATGGAACGATAGCGGGAATTATGTTCCTGCAAAACCTAAAAAGTCCCGTCAAGGTAGAAGTCAAAACACTATACTAAGTGCCACCTCAAGGAATAAGGCAAAAAAGAAGTATAGGGGGCAAGGTTAATGGTAAGAATGATAGGGAAGGTGGATTCACCATCTTCTCCTAGTCAATTACCACCCATCATAGAAACTTCCATTGATAGACTTGGGGAAGATGATGGTCGTGCCAGTATGATTTCTGGAAGGCGTGAAGGAGCTTGTAAACTAGGAGATATATTGGTTATAAGGCCACATAATCTTGGATGGTTAGAAACTAAGCTCCAACCACCTCAATTAGAGTTTATTTGGGAACGTGTAGCGGAAGCAAAGGGTGTAAAAGACGCAAAACCAACTTTAGCTGGTATTATTGACCAAAGTTGGGAATTAAAAGATAAAGATGATTGGTTTTTTATTAATGTTGTAGATCCTTTAATTACTAGATACCAACAAGAATTTGATAATATTGGACATAATACTCCTGTTAGTTTAAAACATCCGTATCATCTTAATACTTGGTGGGTTAATTATCAAAAAGAGAATGAATTTCAACCTCCACACGAACATTACGGTGTTTGGAGTTTTGTTATATGGTTAAAAATCCCAACGGATTTTCATGAGCAAAATCAAAATCCAATTGCTGCTAACTCTAATCATAAGTTAATTTCTGCCTTTGAGTTCTATTATTTGGATCTTTTAGGTAAAATTAAGTCAACTGGGTATAATTTATCACCTGCGTATGAAGGTACTATGTTATTATTCCCCTCTGAGTTAAAACATGTAGTACATCCGTATTATAATTGTAAAGAAGATAGAATTAGCATTTCTGGTAATATTGCTTTAGATAGTAGTAGGGTTATGCCATCCGAAATATGATTAAGGAATATACTTATCCGTTAGCGGAAGAGGTTAATCCTATCTTAAAATCCCTTGTATTGGGATGTAATGATAAGGAACTAGGAAAACCTAGTGAAGCCACTTGTCTTATGACTGAATGGAATTTACACCAAAGATCTAGTGAGGCATTGGCTCTTATTAGATGGATAGGAAAACGGATTGACGAAGACTTTGAAGGTAAAGAAACTAGAAAGTTTGCGGAAATGTGGGGTGTAAATTATATAAATGATGGTGATAGAATTGATTGGCATAATCATTCAATGGGAAGTTATTCCTTTGCTTACTATGTCCATGTACCAGATGGTTCTGCACCACTAATCTTTAGAGATTCTGGTCTTAAATTTGAACCTAAACCAGGAAATGTTGTTATCTTTGATAGCAAACTATATCATACAGTCCCACCTAATCATTCTATTGGTCGGATTGCATTATCTGGTAATCTTTTTTTAACTGACAAACCTAACATTATTTCTACTCATGACATTACCTGAAGTACTACCACTTTCCAAACAATTAAAGGAAGGAACTAAAAAATCACATTCCGCAGCAGAAAATACTAAATTTGTTAGAGGTTTTCTTAAAGGTGTTGTGAATGAAGAAGAATACCGTAAGTTACTTACTAATTTTTGGTATGTTTACGATACAATGGAGCAAAGGATAAAGGAAACTAAAGATCCTCTTGCTACAGTCTTACATAAGTATCAACCAATATTAAATCGTACTGCTTTTCTTGAACAAGATCTTAGGTATTATTATGGTCCTATGTGGAGAGAGAAGCAAATACCTTCAGAAGCATGTAATACTTACTGTTATAGAATTAATGAGATAGCAGAGAAAGATCCATATCTATTGATAGCACATCACTATACTAGGTACATTGGTGATCTATCTGGTGGGCAAATTCTTAAAAATATTGCTCAGAAAGCATTACAACCAGCTAAAGGATCAGGTTTGCTGTTTTATGAGTTTCCTAGAGTACGTGATGCTAAAAAGTTTAAAGAAGAATATCGTGCTGATTTAGATTCTTTGGATATAAATGAACACGACACAAATAATCTAATTAATGAGGCAAATTACGCTTTTCGTCTTAATATGTACCTTTTTGATGAAATTCAAGGAGATGCTGGTAAGTCATTATGGAAAGTTTTATGGGGTTATATCACTGGCGGTTAAAAGTTAGTGAAAACCCGATAAATAATAGAAGATTAGTAATGATATTGTGACTTATAGGGCATTACCAGACGGATTATTCATAGCGGATAGTCCTATTGCTGGTCAAGGGATATTTACAAGAAGACCTCTTGAATCTGGAACTGTTTTAGGTTTATCCCATATTATATTAGGTGAAGAGATTATAAGGACACCACTAGGCGGTTTTATAAACCATAGTGACCATCCTAATTGTGCGAAGTATGAATATGAACCTCACAGGTATTTCATAACTGTATTAGAGGATATTGACCCTATGAAGGAACTTTTTCTGAAATACACCTTTTATGAAGTTTAATGGCGTTAAAAAGATTAACTAGTGCAGATTTGGCTGCCAATAAATCAAGATCTTTTAAAGATATTGGAATGGCATTTGGTAGAAATCCTTTCACCAATGATGTTTCTATAGTTAAAAACGACAATTCTATTAGACAAGCTTTGAGGAATTTGGTGATGACTTCACCTGGTGAGATTCCATTTAATAAAAATGTGGGGTGTCAAGTAAATGCTATGTTGTTTGAACCTTTAGATGGATTCACAGCAGACACAATTAAGGATGAAATAATAAATACAATTAATCAGTATGAGAAAAGAGTACAGTTGAGATCAGTAACGGTCACTCCTTATGGAGAAAATTCAAAACTCGCTGTTACTATAGTATACCAAGTTGTTGGTATACCTATTGTTGAAGAAGTCAAGTTTGTCCTACAGAGACCTGAATAATGCAACCGAATAATTTAACAGCATTAGATTTTAATGATATAAAATCGTCTATCAAATCCTACTTAAGAACTAGGAATGAATTTAGTGATTATGATTTTGAAGGGTCTGCATTATCATATTTGATTGATACGTTGGCATATAACACATATTATACCGCATTCAATGCTAATATGGCAATGAATGAGGCATTTTTGCCTTCTGCTACTGTTAGAGATAATATAGTTAATATTGCAAAGTTATTAAATTATGTTCCTAGATCTATTGTTGCATCTAAGGCTTGTTTAAAATTAAATGTCCAAACAACACAAACTAATGGATCATACCCTAGTAGTGTCACCTTGAAGAAAGGTGCTGTAGCTACTGGTGGTAATTTTGTTTGGAACATTATGGCAGATACTACTGTAGAAGTCAATACCACAACTGGTGCTGCTGAATTTGATAATTTGGCAGTTAGTGAAGGATCTATTATGAATTATGAGTATTTGGTGAATACATTCCAATCACAGACTTATAAAATTCCTACTCAAGATGCTGATGTAACAACTTTAAATGTTACAGTTAAACCCAACGAATCTTCTACTACATCTGATGTTTATAACTTGGTTGATACAGTTACCAATTTAACTGCCAATACAAGGGTATTCTTCCTTTCTGAAGGAGAGGATATGAGATATGAGGTTAGATTTGGTGATGATAGTGTTGGTAGAAAGGTTAAAGATGGTGAGGTTATTAATTTAGAATACTTGGTTACTTCTGGTTCGGAAGCTAATGAGGTTAGTGACTTTTCATATACTGGAGATCTTATTGATAGTTTGGGTATATCATATAACGTTTCCGACGTTAAATTACACGTTAAAGAGAGATCTCAACTTGGTACTACTCCAGAATCTGTAGAGTCTATCAAGTATATGGCTCCTAGATACTATTCTTCCCAATATAGAGCAGTTACAGCACAAGATTATGCTGTAATTACTAAAAAGATTTATTCTAATGCAGATTCTGTTATTGCTTATGGTGGTGACTCATTAAATCCACCTATTTACGGTAAAGTTTACATAGCAGTTAAAACAAAGACTGGATCTTCTTTGAATGATGCAACAAAGAAAACAATTGCTGCAGATCTTAGAAGTTATGCTATGGCATCTATTGATCCAGTAGTTATTGACCCAGATGAGTTATTTGTTTATCCTAAAGTGTTTGCTCTTTATGATACTGGAGTAACTAGCAATACATCTGCAATTAAGAGTAATATTCAATCTGCAGTTGGTAATTGGGCAACACAAACACAGATCAATAACTTTAACTCTACCTTTAGAAATCAACAATTCCAAAAGGCAATTACTTTGTCTGATAGAGCTATTACTGATGTTTCTGTTCAGACTTCACTATTAAAGTATATTAAACCTCAAACAAATCAAACTAATACTTATTGTATATCAACTGGATCTTCTTTATACAATAGTGCCCCAAGTAATACTGGAGCAGCATCATCAACTTCAAGTGTTTGTAAGAAAGAACCTGTTATTTTATCTGGTAACTTTAGAACAGCAGATAGACCTGGTATAGATCAACAATTTGAAGATGACGGTTTCGGAAATCTAAGAACATTCTATAATACTGGAAATAAGAAAGTTTATACGAATGAGAATGCAGGATCTATAAACTATGATACTGGTGAAATCTGTGTAGGTCCAATCAATATTGTTGGTGCTGGTAATAACATACCAACATCTACTAATTTGAACCTTACAGACGCTGTAACTGGTGTTGGAAGTGTCATTGACCCTTCTCTATTACCAACAGATTTACAGTTACCAACTCTGTTTATACCTTCAAACAGTTCTACAATTCCAGCATCAACACCTGGAACTATTATAAATGTTGTCAATCCAGAAGTAACAGTAGCACCAACAGGAACAACACCTCCTCCTACTGTACCTCTAAATAGTTTGACACCAACGGTCTTTAATCAATCTCCTACTTTAGTAGAAGTATCAACAATCACCAATACAGGTTCACTCACTTCTAGTTGTTTTTAATTAGATGGCAAATATCAATAAAGTATCTCAACAAGTCTCTACTCAGACTCCAGCTTTTGTCGAGCAAGAGTATCCTCTCTTTAATAAATTCATTGAATATTATTATAGATCTCAGGAGAAGACTGGATTAGGGCAAAATTTATTAAATAACTTCCTCCAATATCTTGATATTGATAAACTTGATATAGGAATTCTTGATGGTGCCACTAAAGTTGTAGAACCTGTTACGATAACTGATGATACTATTGTTGTAGAGAGTGTTGATTCATTTTTGGAGAAAAATGGATCTGTTTTGATTGGTGATGAGGTAATTTATTACGAAAAAACAACTGCTTCTCCAAATATATCTCTTACTCCAGGTATTTCTTATGAGCAAGTAAAATTAAAGTGGACAGGTCTTGCAAGTCCTTTAAGTTTGTTTGATGGTGTTCAGAGAAGATTTTCATTAATTTCACAGAATAATCCAATTGCACCACCTTCTGCACAGCATTTAATAGTGCAAAATTATGGTGTTTTGCAAATTCCAGGTATTGATTATGAAATAGATGGTACTGATATTGTATTTACTGAAGCACCTAGACAGAAATTGGATGCTGATGATACATCAGGTACTTATATTACATATTTGAGTGGTTTTGTTGAGAGTATTATACAACCTATTGATAACCTATCTAATAGTTTTGGTGAGGGTAAACGTCAATTTACTATGACACGTAACGGTGTTAGGTATGAACCAATTATTGATGAGTATGTTCTTGCTATTTACGATAAACAGTTATTAATTCCAAAAATAGATTTTTATATTGATGGTGATCAGTTTATATTTAAAGAGACACCTTTAAATGGTAGATTCTTATCATTATTCTCTATTGAAGCACCAATTCCATCTTTCGGTACAGGTGCTGTAGGTTATGCTAGAATTGATGATGCTGGATCTTTAACTGGTGTTACTACTAGTAATTTTGGATCTAATTATAGGTTTGAGTATCCTCCAAAGGGATCAATTAATGCTGAAGAAGGTACAGGTGCATCTGCTACTGCATTGGTTAATGGTATCAAGAGTGTATCTCTTCTAGATGGTGGATATGGATATAGTGATTCAAATCCACCTTTAGTAGATGTTCAAGCACCTACAAAACCAGGTTCTACAACAGCAACTATTAAGGCAACTGTTACTAATGGTGCTGTTAGTGGACTAGAAATCGTTAATTCTGGTAGTGGATATACATTTACACCAAGACTTACTTTTAGACAACCTGGAGGTGGTAAACTTGCCGATCCAGTAATGTCTAATGGAACTATTAGTTCTGTTACTGTAACTTCTGGTGGTATTGGATATACAACTGTTCCAACAATATATGTTGACCCTCCAACTGAAGAAAATGGTATTAAAGCATCATTACAAGCAGTTTTAACTGATGGTAGAATTACAAGTGTTAATGTACTAAATGCTGGTCAGGGATATGTCGGTGTTCCTAGAATTGCCGTTGTAGATCCAGTTGGTGCTCAGATTTTACAAACAAAGGTTGATGGTGATGGAAGAGTAACGAATATTGAACTTTTAGATGGTGGTGGTGGATATCAAGACGTTCCATCTGTTTATATTGTTGATGAAAGAGTAGATCAACTTGGTAATTATGCTGGTGGTACTGGAGCTACTGCTGTTGCATCTATTTTCAATGGTCAGATTATTGATATTAATATAACCAATTTT
>MDSZ01124480.1_pt1 | contig 11234 bp, 8 predicted proteins | sample 811201 | NCBI WGS metagenome assembly MDSZ01 (sample SAMN05326647, study PRJNA326480) | marine metagenome | isolation source: seawater | place: Indian Ocean: North | collected 2010 | reverse complement strand
TAAAATTCTCAATGTTCCCAATGCATCTGCATTAGCGGTATACTCTGGAGTTTCAAAACTTACTTGCACATGACTTTGAGCTGCTAAATTATAAATTTCCCTAGGTTTAATTTTTTTTATTAAAGAAATTATATTTGTTGAGTCTGTTACATCACCATAATGCAAAAAAAAGTTTTTATTTCTTTTATGATAATCCTCGTATAAATCGTCAATTCTCTCTGTATTAAATGATGAGCTTCTTCTTTTAATGCCGTGAACAATATAATTTTTTTTCAATAAAAATCTTGCTAAAAGAGATCCATCTTGACCAGTGATACCAAAAATTAGAGCTATTTTTTTCTTCATAAAATTTTTTAATTACAAATAACTTTTCTAGTATTTTAATAAATACTTATTTGAGTCCATTATCAATATTAAAATAATTTTTTTTACAGCAATCAATGACTATATAATCATCATTTAAATTAAAATGGTGTGTTGCAAATAATTTTTTTTTAAAATCTGGTTTAATATTATATATGGTTTTCTCAGAATAATTCTCGGTGCTAATCATATCTATAATATTAATGTCTATTTCTTTACCATATATACCAAATTCATTTTTTTGGCTTACTCGATATAACATGTTATCTTCTGAAATAAGGCCAGCATTTCTAGCTTTTTCGGGATTAATAATGATGGGGTTTTTTGGATGTTTATTCCATTTTGACGTAAGGGGTCCTTCATATGAATAATATAATGATAATTCAGAATTATGATCATTTACCTCGGTATAATCTATGTTTGTTAAAAGCCACCATATTCCATTATGCTCAAAAATTAGTGTATCTGCAGCAGAGACATTCTTTATTAAAGTACTATGATATTTCCATTTATTCGGAAAACTAATATTTTCATAAAGCCTAATTTCATTTATCTCATTTGTTTCTGGACACATGAAAATTTTATTTTCAAATTCAAATATAAAAGGAAATGATAAATGAAATTTTTCTTTTAAAACTTCTCCTAAAAACTCATAAGAATGCTTATTAATTTTGTATACAGAGATAGATCCTCTTTTTTTTTTGAAATTGAAGCTCTCAACAAATACGTAATTCTGGTCTTTAAATTTATAAATAAAAGGATCTGCATTAAAACAGTTTTTATTGTTTTCTATCACTATCAAATTATCTAAATTAAATAAATCTTTGTTTTTTTCCTTGTAAGCAACATACCAAGTATCTTTTTCTAAGAAACATTTTCTTAAAAATATACTGATAATTTTTGAGTAAGTTTTATATAAGTAATAAAATAATTCTAAAAAATTTGGATCTTTGTAAATCTTTCCAATATATTTGTTCGAAGGTGTCATATTGGGGAGCGTGTTATTTTCAGAAATTTCAGACAATAATTTTTTGAAATAATACAAACTTTTTTTATAAATAAACTTTTGATTTAAATAAAAAAAGATTTTTGTTGGAAAAAAACCTTTTTTTAATATATTTCCACCATCGAGAGTATCGTTAAGTTGTTGGATAATAAAACCAGTTTTAGACTGTCTGTAAAAGACTTCCCAAAAACCTGCTGGACCACCTCTGTTAATATCATTATCTGCGTGATGGAAAGATAAAACTCCATGTTTAGAAGAAAACAAAATACCACCTTTTAATATTCCAGATCCCATCCTAATAATTAAATCCAGTTTGTTATCTTTTATTTTTTTTAAGTCATCATCTGAATAATGGTAGTAAATCCTTTTTTTGGACAGAATTGGTTTTACATAAATTTTAGGTATCTGAAAATTATTTAATTTTATTTTATTTGAATTATATTTATCGAAGAAAAATTTATATAAATATTTCTCTAACAAAATAACTAATTTAAATAAAATTTTATTAATTATTCTATTTATTGAGTATTTATTAAAAATAGATTTTATTTTTGAAATTTTGCTTGTATTTAATTTGTTAATAATTAATAAAGAAATATCTAGTTTATCTTGCTTATCTATCCATTGTATCAATTCAGAATTATATTCATCGGGTTCTAAATTATCTAGAAGTAAGCCAACCTTAATTTTCACTTAATTTTCCTAAAAATGTATTCTAATCTATCTTGATATTTATGTTCTTTCAGAACTCTTTTTTGTCCATTAAGTGCTATTTTTTTCCTCAAATCATCATTTTGGGTATAATATTTAATCTTCTCTAGCAATTCACTTTGATTTTTAAATACAACAATTTCCTTATTTATTTCAAAATATTTCTCTAAATAATCGGCATATTCTGTCAATAAAAAACCGCCACTACCAGTTATTTCAAAAACTCTACCTTTAATCTGATAAGTTTTTTTTTGAAAAAAAACTCTAAAATTATGAAACATTTCTCTTAGAGTATTGAGGCCGTACAAATTTCCCTTTTTTTTTAAAAAAATTTTAATAAAATTTTTAAAATTTTTGATATTTGATGAAGATGTAAAATTTAAATTTATTTTTGAATTATAAAATACGTCAATCATTTCATTAAATTTTATTCTTCCATTTTTCCAGCCTTGTCCTCTACAATAAATATCCAATTTGTTTTTTTGTAAGTATCCTATATATTTTTTACGATCAGAATGCGGTTGACCAATAAAGGATATACTAAAATTCATATTCGAATTTTTTTTTGGACTATACTCGTTTTGATTAAATCCCCATTGTGAGCAAATTACATTATTTACCCCCAATTTTTTATATTTATTTATTGCATTTTCATCAGTTGTAATAATCCAATTAAATTTATTTGCCATAAATTTACTATAATTATCAAATCTCCAATGGTCATCGGACATCCATGCAATAGTCTTAGTCTTAGATTGTGCTTTTAAATACTCAAGCGTAACTGGATCAAACTCATTTTTAAATAAGAAAAAGAAGGCAATATCAAAGTTATTTTTTGAAATTATATCTTTTGCTTTTTTATTAAATTTATCAGAACCATAAATATTATAAAAATCCATTGGGTAATAAAACATTTTTGTTAAACTTTTCATTTTTTTTAAAGTTTTAAAAAAGTTTACATACTCAAAAGAATATCCCCAATCCTTTTTGCCGTAATCATATTTATAACAAGAAAAAAAAATTTTCATAAAGATTTAAATTTTGAAATATATTGATTGGCAATTTTTTTCCATGTAAAATTTTTTGAATTTTTTATTCCATTCTTAGAAAGTTTTATATTAAGTTTTTTGTTTTTATACAAAAAATTTAATTTGTTGGTCATTTCCATAATTTTATTTACAGAAAAACCAGCTCCTGTAATTTTAGAAATTTCCATTGAATTCCCAACATTAAATGAAATAAAAGGCAGACCGGCTGCAGCTGACTCGAATAAAACTAGTGGTGAACATTCTAATCTTGAACCGAATAAGAATAAAAATGCCTTTTTTCTCTCTTGGTGCAATTTTTTTTCTGTGACTCCATATTTGAATTTTACTAAAAATTTATTATTTATTTTTAAAAAAAAAATTAATAATTTTAAAAAAATGAAATATAAATTAAGAAATTTGGGTTTTTTTTGAGAATAAATTATTAAATTATTATTATTAAGTTTTGAAAAAATTAAAGATAATAAAGCTCTATCAATTCCTTTATTAAATTTTATTTCAGAAATGATTATTATGTTATTTTCCCTAGAATTATTGTAATTAATCTTTAAATCTTGATAATTTTGTGAACCATTATGAATTACACAAATATTTCTTACTCTTTTCTTTTTACAAATTAAGTAGTCTTGGTAGTACTTTGAGTGAAATATCACTGAATCGCAAAACTTAATTTTATTAAATAGTAGACGAAAGTAATTTTGATAAAAAAAATTATTGAGCCTTGAAAAGCCACATGGTGCAAAACATATCTTTGCTTTTAACTTATCTAATAACGGTAATGCTAAATCAAAACTCCATTGTTGAGCAGCATAAAAAAAAATAATATCGTAATTTGATTTTCTTAAAAAATCTGTATATTTTTTTTTTTCTCCAGCAATACCTCTTACTAAATTACCTTTAATATCAAACTGGTGAACTTTGACCTCTTTTTTATTTATATTTAGTTTTTTTCTATTAGAAATTTTTTTTGTAGCTACTGATACATTAAAGTTTTTTTTTATAAATTCTCTAGCTAAATTTGTGATTACTGATGAAACTCCATTGATTTCTGGATAAAAAGATTCAGCGCAAATTAAAATATTCATTTTTTTTGTAAGTATAAATTACTAGGATTTATACAGCATATTATTATAAAATATTCATATAAAAAGAAAATATACCTGTGTACTGAGATAGGTGGTAAAGAAAATACTATCAAAAAAAAAGTAACAATAAAAAATAAATTAATATCATTTTTAAATTTAAATTTTACTAAACAATAAATTATTACAACTAAAAAAAGTAGATGAGAGATATATGTAAAAATAGTTTCATAAGATATAAATGATATTTTTTGAAAAACACCAGAAAATAAACTCAATGCAATTTTGAAAGGGAATACAACAAAATAATAACCATCCATAACTGTGTTGTATAAAAATAGAGTTATACCCAAAGATTGTTCAGTTTGAAATGCTTCTATATCCACTAGTTGCTCATAAAACCATGGATAAAATGGTAGAATAGAATTTAATAAAATAATTTTTAAAGAGAGTAATATCATTAAATAATAATTTTTTTTCAAATCAATTTTAAAAATATAAAGTAATACGTATTTTAGAAAGATAGTATAAATGAAAAATAATATTACATTATAAGGTTGAAGAAAAATATTTTCATATGCTTTTCCATAATGCTCTCCACCATTGATTAAATTTAAAAAATCTGAGGAATACATATTTGCAAAAATATAAAAAAATATAAATGTGAGAAAATAATACAAAAGTGTAACAAAATAAAAATTGTCTAATTTTTTTTCGATTAGATGATTAATTTTTTTTATTATAGGAGATATTATTATGAAAGAATAAATTAATAATATGATAAATTCAAATCTTGTAAAAATTGCAAAAATTAATGATAAAATAAAGTAAATAATTTTTTTTTCAAAATAATAGATTAAAAAAAAACAAAATGAGAAAAAAGCAGTTATCTCTTTATTTGGAAGTGATAGAGAACCGATAATTAAAAAGTTTAAAATATTTAGGACATAAAAGTAAAATAATTTATCTTGATGTATGAATAATGAAATTCTATAAACTATAAAGATATATAAGAAGAAATTAAATAAACCAAAAAAGTAAATATTATTTTTAAATATAGAAAAATACAAAGTATGTTGCATATTATTTGTAGGGTAAATTCTGGCTGTTTGATAATGCTCGATATTTTCTGAAAATTGACTTAAATAATTATTTAATACATCAAAAAAAAATAAATTGTTTTCCTGAGAGTTCCAAAAATACTTATAACTATCTGCAACTGTTGTGTTTGGTAAAATATTTAATATTAAGGATGGTCTGTCAAAAATAAAATTTAAATTTTCTAAAAAAGTAAATAAAAAAAGTAAAGAAGAAAAAAAAATAAAATAGATAAAAGATTTATTAAATTTACTTAATAACATATATTGCTTTATTCAATTTTCTTTTGATTATGTAAATTCCGATTTGTAATAATTTTATTGGTGAAAAATTAATAATTAAGTTCTTAAAGATTATTTTATTGTTCCATAATTTATGCCTAAATAATATCTTTAACAATATTATGTAATCAAAAAAATCAACTTTTCTTAAAGTATCATTATATTTATTAAATTTACTTAAATTTTTTTTAAAGAATTTTTTCGAGCTTTTATTAAGTTGTTTGTTGTATATAATTTTATTATCTTCAGAATATGATTTTTTGTGAATTCTATAAAAATACAAATATTCATTCACAGTCCCAAGTTTACATTTATTGATTAAATTACAGTACATATTATAATCCTCCGGATAAGGAAATTTTTGACTTGGCCCTGTATAATATAATAAATTTTTATCAACTAACTCTCTTTTAAAAAGGATTGATCCATGTGCATATATAGATTCAACACATAATTGATTAAATCTACTTATTTTATTATTGGTACATTTGTTTAATTCAAATTTTTTGTCATTTTTATTAATCCTAATAAAATTACATCCAACAAGATCATAATTATTTTTAATAATCGATTTAACTTGTTTTTCTATCCTTTTATGATGTGAAATATCATCACCATCCATTTTGGCAAAATATTCACAGTCTGTTTTTTTAGCTAAATTTAACAAATCTTGTGAGGATTTAACTATTCCCATATTTCTTCTGTAATAATATTTAATCTTTTTTTTATTTTTAATAAAGTCTTTATAATATTTTCTATTATTTTGGTCAGAACCATCGTCAAGAATAATTATTGTTATATTTTTATATGTCTGATTTATAATTGATTTAATTGCTTGTACTAATAACTTACCATCATTGTAAGTCTGAATCATTACTGCGACGCTACCCTTTTTAATTATTTTTTTTTTACGCATATAAATTTAAAATTATATTCATGTGATAAATTATTATTGAGAGCAATAAAATAATTGTAAATTTGTCTTTTATAATAAACTCAAATATATCTTTTTTGGGCGTTCGTATGTTGATTACTTTATATAAAATAAATACTAAATAAATATATAAAGTCGTAATTAGAGAATAGCTAAATTTGTTAAAAGCTTTATTTTGTATAAATATATTTTCAAATATATATGTGTTTGTAATTGAGTAAAAAATAAATAGTGAGTAAATTATTATACTTGAAGATAAGGTTATATTTGCAAAATTTTTAAGAAGAGGTTTATATTTTTTATAATAAGGTATTAAATTATTTGTTTTTCTCAAGAGATTTACATCAATTTGAATTAATCTTTTACAAATAGCTAATGTAAAAAAAAATAAATATATGAATATTAGAAATAAAATTGATAAATCTAATTCTTCGTATAAAGCGAAACCATATAAAACTCTAATAATATAAAAATTTGAAAGGATTATTAAATCAACAAAAAAAATTTTTTTTAAGTAATAATTATAAATAAGAAAATTAGCTAAATATAAAAAGATATATCTATTAAATGTATAGTCAAATATATACAAATATATTAATAATAAAAGAAAGAAAAGACATGCAGTTAATAATAAATATTCTTTTTTTAAAATAATTTTTTTTTTTAAAAAATTATACTTATCAATTTTAAAGTCTGTATAATCGTTAAGATAATAAATTGCATTAGTAAGTAATGAAAATCCTATAAAGGCTATTAATAACAACTTAATTTGTGATATATTTAAATTTTCAAAGTCAAAAAAGACTGGTAAAAAAATTAATAAGTTTTTTAAAAGATGTTTGTATCTTAGATATTTAAAAATTTTTAGCATTTAAATTTTTTTTAAATTTTCAATAATATTTCTTTTGCAGAGAGCCATTAATGTTCCTTGTGGATTTTTCAGTAAATCATAAGAAATTAGACTTGAGTCATTAATGAATATATTTTCATTATTAATCTTGCCAAATTCAGATATATTTTGATCTTTAACTATAAAACCTCCCAAAAGATGAACTGAAGAAAAATTAAAATTTTTTGGAATAATAGTATAATTTTTATTGTGATAATCTTGTTTTGTTATTTCTGTGATATTATTATCTAATAAATAACATTTTTTGGCTCCTGACATAAAGGCAAATTTTAACAAATTCTCAGCACCTTCATGAACAATATTTAATTTTTTATTATTGAAACTATATTTTATAAGAAGATCATTAATAAAAGGGATTTTAAATAATTTGCCACTCCCAAATGAAAAAGTTGAATGAAATATTGTCATATTTTTATAATTTTTCTTTATATAATTATAAACTTTTCTATTTTTATAAGAGGGTATTAATAAAAAAGGTAAACCACTTGCTGCATTACCAAATATATAATTTGGATAAAAATTAATTATTTGATCGGAGATAACATCTGGGCTGATTTCTGTATTTACATTTTCTGGAAACTCTACAATTATTTTAATCATTGGATGGAAGTGAAAGTTTTTCATTTTAAAATTTATTAAATTGTTTTGTTTTAATAGTTTATAAGAATATGGTGCTCCACAAGATACAAATATATTTTTACAAAAAATAATATTTATTTTTTTTTTCTTTTTAATAAATATTTTATACTTATCGTTATTCACTTTTTTTAATTTTATAACATTTGAGCCAGTTAAAATATTGCCACCTTTAGAAATGTATTCATTAATTAAAGTTTTTGACATTGAATTTTTTTTAAAATTTTGATCAGAGAAAGTAGGAATAGTTTCCACTTTCCAATCAAGATTTTTTTTTCCAATTTCAAAAAACTTCTTTAAATTTTTTAATTCTTGAGGATAATTTTTTTTTTCTAATGAAAAATTTACCAATTCTTCAATTTTTTTTGTATCATAATAATTTTTAGAAATATTGTTGTTATATTTTTTTAAAAAATCTGAAGAGATAGAGTGATACAAACCACTATTTATCTCACTACCGCCTCCTAAACAATTTGCCGAAGCATATTGAATCATGTTTTTATCCAAAGTCGCTGTAAATCCTGTATAATTCCACTTATTTTGAAATTCCTCAAAAGAATGTTTTTTTTTACCTATTTCCCACAATTCTCCTTTTTCTATCATTAAACATTCTTTTTTATTTTTTAATAGTTCAAGTGCTGTAATGCTTCCACCTGGTCCAGAACCGATAACTACATTTTCAAAAAAATTATTTTTTTTTTCCAGATTATAATTTTGAATTTTGATTTTTTTTATATTTTCTGAATTATACTTATTTAAAATAATTATGGCATGCAATACATCAAATAAGAGTGTGCTTTTTAAAAATTTTAAAGATAATATTTTTTTTTTTAATTTAATTTTTTGATTTAGATCTAGGTAATTAAATCTAGTAAAATATATTAAAAATGAAAAAAAATTAAAAATTATTATTTGTAATAAAAAAAAAACTTTTATTGTTTCGTGTGTTTTGAGAATAAATAAAATAGTTTTATTTACATTAATTTTATATTCTATTTGATTTTCTTCAAGAATAATTTCGCTTAAATGTTTGCAAAAATTTTTTAGTAATTTTAATTTAAAATTAAACATTACATAAATTTCTTAATTAAATTTAGCATTCTTTGTTTTATTTTATTTCTATGAGGTGATGAGTTATCGATTAAGGATACTTCTTTTTTTATATACCAATTATATGCTTCTGTTATTAAATCAACATTAGATTTTTTTGGTCTCCATTCAAGTCGTTCAAAATTTTCTTTTTGATCATAAAAAAAGTTCCAAGAATATGAGAGATAATGCCAAGAAGATAATGGAGAGAGGTTAAGTTTATCTAATAAAAATAAGGATAATATTGATAATTTTTCATTAACTGGAAAAACTTTCGATTTGGAACCTATTTTTTCAAAAGATGTATTTAAGTCTTCTTTTAATGTTGAATATTCTGTATTTCCAATATTATAAAAGCCATTTTTATTTTTAACAGCAGTTTCTATTGAAACATCAATTAGATCATCAATATTTGCAAATTGAAAAATATTATTACCATTTCCTATTATTGGAATTTTTTTATTATCTTTCACCCAATCAAATAAAATTTGAAAAATTCCCAATCTACCTTCTCCAATAACTGGACGTGGTCTAATAACAGAAGCATTCTTAATTAATTTATTCTTCTGATAATTTAAAACTTCTAGTTCAGCTAAATACTTAGTCTTACCATAATATCCTGTTGGAGAGTATTCATTATAATTTACATTTTTACCTTTATTTGGTTTCCCAAAAATAGCTGATGAACTCATGTGGCTTATATGCTGAACTGAATTTAATTTACATTGCTCCAAAATATTAATTGTGCCTGTTACGTTAGTACTAAAAAAATCTGATCCAGCTTTTGTTAAAGGAACTTTAGCAGCATTATGATGTACATACTTAACCCCATCAAATATTTTAGTATTTTCAAAATTTTGAATTTTTGAGATGTCCAATTTTTCAAATTCAGAAATTTTGGATATTGCATCATCCTCTATTATGTCAATAGATCTAACTTTTTCACCCAGCTTTGATAACTTTTTTACTATCTCTGATCCCAAATATCCACTTGATCCAGTAACTAAATGCATATTCTATTTTCCTTTTTTGTAAAAATATAAACTAATAATAATAATAGTTGCCAAAAATGATATTAGTAATCCTAATATAAAGGAAATTGGCATATAATATATAAATAATTTTGTGTCACTGTTTGATATTATTTTACCAAATGAAAAATTGCTAACATATTCAAAATTGTCATTTTTTCTAACATAAAAATTATTATCTTGCCATATTGGAAGAAAATAATGATTATTAATTTCTTTAAGTTTTAATTCTGATAAATTTATTTTAGGAAATAAATTTTCGAAAAAAGTAACTTTAAGAATATAATTTTTCACCAATGACGAGTTTCGTATTTTATCAAAGATATTCGTTTTTTCTCTATAGGAGTATTCATAAATAAACTTTTCAATAATATTTTGATCAATTTCTAAAAGATCGTCTTTTAGCTCATTTTTTTGATTAATATAAAATACTTTAGCATTGGTAAAATTTTGTAATAAGCTTGCTATATACTTAAATTCTTTTTTATCAAAATCTGTAAAATTTTTTTTCAAAAAGTCATATTGATAATTAGAAAGATATGTCATTTTAAAAGTTGCGAGAGATGATTGAGTGTATCCCAAACCTCTTTTTACAATATCAGTTCTTCGATGATGGTAGAAAACTTTACATTTCTCTGAGGATAATACACTTAAGTATTTAAATTTTTTAAAATTATAGTAATAATCCTCCTCTGTTTCACTAAATTCTCCAACTATATTTAAAGCTTTAGTTTGATACTTCTCACAAAGTTCTTCGGCTTTTAAAATATTGTTATTTATTAACTTTTTATCGAAAAATAATGAATATTGAAAAAATGTGTTCATCAGTGATATATTTTCAAATAGGGAGACGAATAAAAAAATAGCAAAAATATAAAAAGTTCTTTTTAAAAAATAATTTAACTTAAGAACTAAGTAAGCACCAATTATAAAAACAAATGGGTAAAATATTTTTATAAAGTGTCTCCAATAAGATAAATCAACATCTGTTCTCCCAGGTATATGTTGATTAAAGTATAAGAACACAAAAGAGAAAGTTATTAACAT
>MDSZ01197043.1_pt1 | contig 11235 bp, 11 predicted proteins | sample 811201 | NCBI WGS metagenome assembly MDSZ01 (sample SAMN05326647, study PRJNA326480) | marine metagenome | isolation source: seawater | place: Indian Ocean: North | collected 2010 | reverse complement strand
GGAAACATTAATGCTGTAACTGTGTAATCTATATTCATACGAATCAGTTTGATTATCAATCTTGCCTTTGTTATTTACAAGTAAATTTTATGAACCAATTAAATCTTTTTATTGAACTCACAAGGCTAAAAAGACCTATAGGTTATATGCTTCTTTTTTGGCCTTGCTCTTGGGGTCTAACATTGGCTTTCAATTTTTCTGAAAATCTGGAAAAATATTTTATTTTTTTGATATTATTTTTATTTGGTGCGGTATTGATGAGATCAGCAGGGTGTATAATTAATGATATAGCTGATAGAAAATACGATAAAAAGGTCTCAAGAACAAAGAATAGACCAATAGCTTCAGGAAAAATATCTGTTCGTTTGGGCTTAATATATTCTGGAATTCTTTGTATCTTAGCATTTTTAATTTTACTAAACTTTAACTATTTTACAATTTTTGCAGCTTTGGGTTCAATGCCTTTAGCTTTTACTTATCCATTAATGAAACGTTATACTTATTGGCCTCAATTATTTTTAGGCATTACTTTTAATTACGGTCTTTTACTTGGATGGAGTTCAATCACAAATGAAATTAGTCTAACTCCTATCTTATTCTATTTAGGAGCCATATTTTGGACACTTGGTTACGACACTATCTATGGTTTTCAAGACATAAAAGATGATGAAATTATAGGTGTGAAATCAACTTCAATAAAATTTAAATCAAACCCATATTTATTTCTTAAAATATGTTACTCAATTTTTTTTATGTCATTAATAAATGTAGGTTACATAATGAATTTAAATAAATTTTATTATATATTTCTTACAATCATATTTATACAATTGTTTTTTTTACAATTAAAAAAACTAGAAATAGATGATCCGCAAAGCTGTTTTAAAATATTTAAATCAAATAATTACTTGGGAGTTTTAGTACTTTTAAGTCTTTTGATTGGAAAGATTTAATTTATGAATGATTTTCAAATATTAAAACGTCTTTACAATGATTATACAAAAAAATATTTAAGTAAAATTCTTATTTCTGTCTTTTTTACAGTTTTATTAGCAGCAAGCACATCCTCTGTTGCTTATTTATTAGATCCAGCAATCAAGCAACTTTTTATAGACAAAAAACACTCATTAATATTTGTTATACCAGGCCTGATAGTGTTAGCTTTTACAGTAAAAGGTACATCTTTATATCTTGCTAAAGTAATTATGATTGGAGTGTCAGAAGAAGTTCGTAAAGATGTACAAACTGATATGTTTGCATCTATAATTAAAGCAGATACTGGAACAGTAGATAATAAACATTCAGGAAAATTTATCACCAATCTAACTAACGATGTTAACATGATAACTAATTTGATAAGTACAGCAATTTTAAATTTATTTAAAGATAGTTTGACGTTAATAGGATTGTTGTGTGTCATGTTTTACCAAAATTGGAAACTATCATTAATTGCAATTATAATGATACCATTAGCAAGTGCTGCAGCCAGATCTCTTGGAAAAAGAATGGGAAAAGTGACAAATGAACAAATGAGTAAAGCTGGGGTCTTAACCTCATATCTGATCGAAATTTTTAAAAATCATAAATTAATGAAAATTTTTCAAAAAGAAGAGTCTGAAAAAATAAGAGCTAGTAAATATATAAATAATTTAAAAGAGGCTACCAAAAAAATTAACATAGTTTTTGTAAGAGCTTCCCCAATCATGGAAGTTCTAACTGGAATAATGATTGCATTTTTAATATTCGTCTCTGCAAAATTAATTGCTTCTAATGAGTTAGAAGTAAGTAATTTTTTTTCTTTTTTAGCTGCAATGATGCTCGCTTATCAACCAGTAAGATCGTTAGCCACATTGAACATATCAGTACAACAGGGTTTATCAGGTGCAAAGAGAGTGCTTCCAATTATAGATGACATTCCTAAAATAAAAGAGAAAGATAGCGCAAAAACAATGATTGTAAATGATGGTTCAATTAATTTTGATAACGTCAAATTTAATTATGTTGAAAGTCAAAAAGGTATCTTAAAATCAGTGAATTTAAAAATACCTGGAAAAAAAATGACAGCCCTAGTGGGACACAGTGGTGCTGGAAAATCTACAATATTAAATTTGATTCCACGATTTTATAATGCTGACAGTGGAGATATTAGGATTGATGAGCAATCAATTTATGATTCTACTATTCATTCTCTCAGAGAAAATATTTCTTTAGTAAGTCAGGATACAACTTTATTTGATGATACAATAAGAAATAATATAGCCTATGCTTATTCCGATGCTAAGGAAGAAGAAATATTAGAGGCTGCAAAATATTCTTTTGCACAAGAGTTCATAGAAAAACTTCCAAATAAATATGATACTCTAATTGGTGAAAACGGTATTAGACTTTCAGGTGGAGAAAAACAAAGACTTTCTATCGCAAGAGCAATCCTCAAAAAAAGCCCAATAATATTACTTGATGAGGCAACATCATCTTTGGATGCTGAAACAGAGGACAAAATACAAAAGGCAATAAATTTCTTAACTAAGGGAAGAACGACAGTGGTTATTGCTCATAGATTATCTACAATACTTAATTCAGATAAAATATACGTTATTGATAATGGTAATGTTGTTGGAGAGGGAAAACATGATGAACTTCTTAATTCTTCAAAGGTTTATAAGAATTTCTATGAGAAACAGATTAGAAAAGAATAATGATATTTCTATACAGAATATTAATAAATTTTGTTTTTATTATATCTCCTTTGATTATAATTATAAGATTATTTAAGGGTAAAGAGGATATAAATAGATTTAAGGAAAAATTTTGCAATTTTTCAATATCAAGAGCTAATGGAAAAGTTATTTGGTTGCATGGTGCTAGTGTAGGAGAGTTACAAAGTATCATTCCTTTATTGGAAAAATTAGAAAAAGATAAAAACATAAAGCAAATTTTGCTCACTTCTAATACGCTTAGTTCATCTAAAATAATAAATAGATTTAAATTTAAAAAAATTGTTCACCAATTTTTCCCTATTGATACAAATTTTCTAATAAATAAATTTTTGAATTATTGGAAACCAAGTGCAGCATTCTTTATAGATTCAGAAATATGGCCTAATACAATAATTAATTTAAATCATAAAAATATACCTATCCTTCTCTTAAATGGAAGGATCACAAAAAAAACTTTTAAAAGATGGTATTTATTTAAAGCCTTTTCTAGAGATATATTTGAAAAGTTTGAAGTGTGTTTCTCCTCTAGTATTGAAACCAAAAAATATTTAAAAAAACTTGGTGCTAAACAAGTTAAGTTTATTGGAAATCTTAAATTTTCTCAATCAGAAAATGAAAAATATTTAATAAATGAAAAGTTTAAAAAATTTATAAAAAAAAAGACTATATGGTGTGCATCAAGCACTCATAAAAGTGAAGAATTAATCTGTGGTTCTATTCATAAAGAAATGAAAAAAAAATATAAAAATTTACTCACAATCATTATTCCAAGACATATTGATCGAGTTGGTGATATTATAAAAGATTTGAATAAACTAAATCTTGAAATTCATCATCATGACTCAACAAAAAAAATAAATATAAATACAGACATTTATTTAGTAAATTCGTATGGTCAAACAAAATCTTTTTATAGTATCTGTAAAAATATTTTTTTAGGCGGTTCTCTGATTAACCATGGTGGTCAAAACCCCTTAGAAGCAAGTAGATTTGGATGCAATATACTGCATGGACCATATGTATCAAATTTTAATGAGATTTATAAATTTTTGAAAATAAGAAACGTAACTCAAAAAGTCACAAATAAAAAAAATATGATTAAAGCGCTCAATAATTTGTTTAAAAAGTCAAAAGTTTCCAAGAAAACTCAAAAAGAATTAAAAGGAATTGGAGAAAGAATATTAAATTCAACACTTAATGAAATTAATTTTATAATTAATAAACATGAAATTAAAAAAACCTAAATTTTGGGAATTAAATAAGCCAACATTTTTAGCATATATACTTTTACCATTTTCTATATTTATCAAAATAAATAATTTTTTTCTTAATAAAAAAATTAAAAAAGTCAAAAAAGATATTAAGACTTTATGTGTTGGAAATATTTATATTGGAGGCACGGGTAAAACTCCATTGGTCATAAAACTCTATCAAAATCTTAAGAAAATAAATAATAATATTAGTGTTGGAAAAAAATTTTATGAAGACCAGATAGATGAAGAAATTCTTCTTAGAAAAAAAACAAATCTAATAGTTGACAAAAACAGGCAAAAAATAATTCAAAGGGCCATAAATGAAAATAAAAAAATCTTAATTTTTGACGATGGTCTTCAAGATAGAAATATAACCTATGACTTGGAATTTGTATGTTTCGATGCTGAAACTTGGATTGGAAATGGTTTTTTAATTCCATCAGGTCCACTTAGAGAAGAAATTACAAGCTTGAAAAAATATGATGCAGTGTTTTTAAAAAATTCAAGTGGTGAAAATCCAGATATCGTTAATTCAATAACTAAGATTAATCCAAATATAAATATTTTTCACACTTGGTATGAAATTAAAAATTTAAAGGAATTTGATTTATCAGACAAGTTTTTAATTTTTTCTGGTATCGGAAATCCTAATAGTTTTAAAAAACTTTTACTAAAAAATAATTTTAATATAATTGATGAAATAATATATCCTGATCATTATAAATATAGTGACAAAGATATTAAATTTTTAAAAAATCAAGCAATAAAGAATAAAGCTAAAATAGTTACAACTGCAAAAGATTTCACAAAGATTAAAAAAATAGATCAAAATAATATAAACTACATAGATATTGATTTGATAATTAAAAATGAAAAAAATTTGATGAATTTGCTGGAAAAGAGAATTAATGAATAATTTAAAGTATTTTTTACAATTTTTGATTATAATATTATTATTTATAACATTTAAATTTATTGGTTTAAGATATTCCTCAATTTTATCTGGAAAAATTTTTAGTTATTTTGGTCCACTTTTTAGATCAAATAAAATTTCAAAATCTAATTTAGCTAAAGCTTATCCAAATTTTAATGATGACCAAAAAAATCAAATTATTCAAAAAATGTGGTTCAACTATGGAAAAATATTTGCAGAATATTCTTTTATTAAAAATTTTAGAAAATCAAACAAAAATTTTTCTAAGAAAATAATAACTAAAAATCAAGATAAATTAGATAAGATAAAAATGAATTCAGAACCTGTAATATTTGTTTCAGGACATTTTAATAATTTTGAATTAATGGCAATGCATTTAGAAAAATCAGGAATTGATTTAGCAGCAATTTATAGACCACTTAATAATAAATTTTTAAATCCATTAATGGAATATTTAAGAAGAAAATATATTTGTAAAAAACAAATTAAAAAAGGCATACCAGGTACTAAAGAAATTTTAAAAAATTTTAAAGATGGAACGTCTATAGCCTTAATGATTGATCAAAGAGTCTCAGAGGGTATACTATGTGATTTTTTTGGTGAAAAAGCATTTACAACCTCTATACCTGCACAATTTGTAAAAAAATTTAATGCTAAAATAGTGCCAATTTATATTGAAAGACTTATAGATGATAATTTTGAGATAAATATTAATGATCCTCTAATATTTTCATCGAATGAATCATTAGAAAGTATTACATTAAAACTTAACAAAATTTTAGAAGATATGATTTTAAGAAATCCTGATCAATGGATTTGGACGCACAACAGGTGGAAATAAAGTTATTTTTTTTCTCTTCTTATCGCAGCTTCAATATATGAAAAATATGGTTGTTGTAGTTCAACGTTCCAATATTTTAGTTTTTCTAGAGGTATTTTTTTTCCGGAAATAGCACAAATAACATGATCTCCTTCTTGAATAACTTGAAAATTATTAGGTAAATATTTTAATTTTGCTAATTTTTTTAACATTTTTAGAATATATATTGTTATATGAAAGTTGGAATAGTTGGAAGTGGTGGTCGAGAACATGCTTTATGTTATAGTTTAAAAAAATCAAAAAAAGTAAGTAAAATTTACTGTTTTCCAGGTAACGCAGGGACCTCTAAAATTGCACAAAATATTGATATAAATATAAATGATTTTGAAAAAATAAAAAATTTTATTAAAAAAAACAATTTAGATCTTATATTGATTGGTCCAGAAAAACCTTTGGTAGATGGGATTGTAGATTATTTAGAAAATCATAATATTAAAGTATTTGGTCCCAATAAAATAGCTTCTAAATTAGAAGGGTCCAAAATTTTTACAAAAAAATTATGTCAAAAAAAAAATATTCCAACAGCAAATTTTGGGATATTTAAATCAAAGATTGATGCAATAGATTTTACTGATAAATGTAATTATCCAACAGTAGTCAAAGCTGATGGATTAGCGGCCGGAAAAGGTGTTTATATTTGTAATAATAAAAATGAATCAAAATTAGCTATTGAAGAAATTTTTGAAGGAAAGTTTGGAAAGGCTGAAAATGTGTTAGTGGAAGAATTCCTTAAAGGTGAAGAAATGAGTTTTTTTATCATTTCAGATGGATTAAATTACAAATATTTTGGAACAGCCCAAGATCATAAAAGAGCCTTGGAAGGTGACAAAGGGAAAAACACTGGAGGAATGGGTGCTTATTCTCCCTCTAGATTAGACGAAAAAAAATTAAATGATAAAATTATAAAAAAAATTATAAACCCGACTTTAGAAGGGCTTAAAGATTTAGGCACAAAATATAAAGGATTTTTATACGCAGGTTTAATGATAGTGAATAACGAACCTTATCTAATAGAGTATAATGTTAGAATGGGTGATCCTGAATGTCAGACTATACTGCCAAAATTAAAATCAGATTTTGCTGAAATTATTGAAGCTTGTACCAAAGAAAAATTAAAAGATATTAATTTAAAATGGGAAGATCGTAAAAGTCTATGTATTGTTCTTTGTTCTGAAGGTTATCCAGATAATTATACAAACAATTTAGAAATTAAAAATCTTAAAGATTTTAAAAGTAAAAATAATGAATACATTTTTCACGCAGGAACAAAAAAAAAACAAGAAAATATTTATTCTAATGGCGGCAGAGTTTTAAATTTTGTGGTTTTATCAGATGAATTTAAAGATTGTAGGAATAAAGTTATTAAAATGATTGAAAAATTAAATTGGAAGAATGGTTTTTTTAGACGAGATATTGGAAATAAAGTGATTGATACATGAGGATTATAGGAGGAGTTTTAAAAGGTAAAAAAATTTCTTTACCCTCGAACAAATCTACTAGACCACTTAAAGATCTAGTTAAAGAATCAATTTTCAATATTTTGGACCATTCAAATAAATTTGATTTAACAATTAAAAATTCTAACATTTTAGATTTATTTTCTGGAACTGGATCATTTGGTTTTGAATGTATATCCAGAGGATCAAAAAAAATTACTTTTATTGAAAATTACGATGAAGCTTTAAAAATCTTGAAAAAAAATATTAATCATCTTAAAGTTAAAGATAAATGTGAAATTATTAATCAAGATATTTTTAAATTTATAAATTCAGAATTTAATTTTAATGATAAGTTTGATTTAATATTTATTGATCCTCCTTATAAAAATGATCAAGTGGAAAAATTAATAAAACGAATTAAAAATAAAGAAATTTTAGATGATAAGGGTGTTATCATCATTCACAGACATAGAAAAAATAAAGACAACTTATCAAATTGTCTGAATATTTTAGAGGAAAGAGTTTACGGCATTTCAAAACTGATTATTGGTTTTTAATTATTCAATAAAAATTTTTTTGTATCTTTTTTTATCAACTCAACTGCAGGTTGATCATATGGATTAATATTTAAAGCATTTCCAAGTAATATAGTTTCAAGAATGAAAAAAGTAAATAGTTCTCCCAGAGTCTGCTCCGTTCTTTCCTTTACAACAAAACTTCTAAAAGGAATTTTTTTTTTTTTGAAAACATTTTCTGTTGCCACAAATTGAGAATATGAAATGTCATTTAAAGTTTTTTTTTTCAAATATGAATGGGTATCAAAAATTTTTGAGTCTATAATTTTTGCTTTAGAATTTTCTTTTATGAAAAATAGAGTGAAAAAATTATTTTTTGTTCCATCTAAATATAACTGCATTAAACTATGATTGTCCCTAGGCATATTTGAAACAACTGGAAACAAACCCTTATTTTTTTTACCAAGGCTTTCTGCAACTAATTGTTGGTACCAATAAAATAAATCTGACGATTTTTCATCATAATTTAAGATGATAGAATTAAATTTTTTTTTTTTTATCAAAAAAATTGTTTTAGAGACATTGCTTACAAGTGCATTAATAAATTTTTTATTTTTAATTAGATTTTCCAAATTTTTAAATTTTGAATGATTTAAACCCATCAGTTCTGCTGGTAGCATACCAACTTCTGAAAGAACAGAATATCTTCCTCCAATAAAGTTATTATGGAGAACTACTTCAGATTTCAGTTTTTTTGCTAATCTCATAAGATAACTATTTTTATTTTCTGTTATAAAAATATTTTTATGTGTTTTTTTTAAAATCAAATTTGAATTACATATTGTTTCTAATGTATTTCCAGACTTTGATATAATTAAATTTAAAGTTTTTTTTTTAAGATTTCCTGAAAAATTTTTATCTATGTATCTATCATAAAAATTAAATTTTTTTTTAATTTTATGTTTAAAAAAATTAAAAATACATTTAGATCCCAGTATTGATCCTCCCATGCCAATTATATTGATGTTAGAAAAGTTTTTATATTTATATATTAATTTTTTTCCAAAATTATTTTTATAACTCTTACTAAGTGAGTTTAATATATGGTTGTCCTCACCCAGTAATTTATATAATAAGTTAATAATATTTAATGAGGAATTTTTATTTCTAAAGTTTGTAAAGTTTAAGTTTTTAGTTATTTTCATTTATTTTTTCTAAAATATGCTCCTCAATTGAACTAATTTCAGAACTGGTAGATTTTTTTTTCTTTTTCATATCAGTATTCTTTAGTAGCTGTTCTAATTCGTTAACTTCAGTTTGATTTTCATCTTCTATCTTTTTTTCTGGCGTTGGTAGTTTCCCATACTCTGGTGGCTGTATAAGTGGATTTTTTTTTTCAATTAAAAATTCATCAGAATTATTTCTTTTAACACCTGTCAAACCATCTTTTACTGACTGACAAGAAATTAAAAAAGTTGAAACAAAAATTAATAATACAAATTTATTCATAATTTTTTTTTAAAAATACTTCACAGTATATTAGTATTACTACTCCTAACGTTATAAATATATCAGCTACATTAAATATAAACCAATGAAAACTTTTAAAATGAAAATCTATAAAATCGGGGACTGCTGAATAAAACAATCTGTCAAAAATATTTCCTAAGGAACCTGCAAATATCATCATAAATGCTAGTCTTTCCAGTTTATTAGTTTTTATTATGAACCAGAAAATAACAATAGTTATTAAAATTATCAGAATAGTTAAAATGTTGTAATAAAATTTTTCATCAAAAGAAAATAATCCAAAAGCAATTCCTTCGTTCCAAATTAAATTTATATTTAAATATTCAGATATAAATAACTCCGATGAAAAGTTTTTATTATTTTGTGAAATAACATATATTTTTGTAAATCTATCAAGACTAAAAATACTTAAAATTATTAAAAAATTTATGATAAATTTTTTGTTGAAATATTTTTCCATTACTAGGAATGTCTCTCACACGGATCGACACTAAGTTTCCAACACACTGGACATTTATTACCCAAAGCCTTTTTTGTCTCGATTAAAATATCTGATTTATCGTGGAAATTTATATTAGATTTTGAAACTATACAAAGTTCCGACATATCCACATTTGTAATTATTTCTTTATATTTTTTATTTAATCTAATTGTGAGGTCAGCCTCTAAACTCGAACCAATTTCTTTGCTGGCTCTTTTTTCTTCGATACTTATATTGCACGCGTCTCTAATTTTAAGTAATTCAGACCATTTTTCTGAAAGTTTTGTATTTTTAAATTTATCCGGAATTTTTATAAACTTCTCTAAGTGAATACTTTTGCTTTTCTTTGAAACTAATTGATGGATTTCTTCTGTTGTAAAAGATAAGATTGGTGCAAACCATCTAAGCAAACATTTCAACAAGATATTCAAAGTTGTAACACAATATTTTCTTTTTTCAGAGTCTATTGGATCACAGTATAAAGTATCTTTTCTAATATCAAAGTAAAATGCTGACAAGTCCACAGTGCAAAAATTTAATAATTCTTTATAAAGATTATGGAAATCATATTTTTGAAAACATGTTTCAAATTTTTGATTTAGTGTATAAATCTTATTTAATATAAACTTTTCTAACTCTGGTAGGCTTTCGATATCAATTTCATCAAAATTAACATCTTTAAATTTATCATTTATATTTCCTAATAAATATCTGAATGTATTTCTAATTTTACGATAAGACTCCGAATGCTGATTTAATATTGAATAATCAATTCTTAAATCTTCTGCATAATTTGATGCTGCTACCCAAATTCTTAAAATATCGGCACCATATTTTTTTAAAATGTCCTCTGGTGCAATTACGTTTCCAAGAGATTTTGACATTTTAAGACCTTTTCCATCTACAACAAACCCATGTGATAATATTGACTCGAAGGGTGCCTTACCTCTTGTTCCACACGACTGTAATAAAGAGGAGTGAAACCAACCTCTATGCTGATCTGAGCCTTCCAAGTACATGGATGCGGGCCATTTAAGATCTTTTCTTTTCTCTAGAACAAAAGAATGGGTTGATCCACTGTCGAACCAAACTTCAACAATATCACTGAGCTTTTCATAATCTTCTGCTTTATATTTACTCCCTAAAAATTTTTGAGGATCATCTGCAAACCAACAATCGGAACCCTCCTTTTCATAAATTTTTGCAATGTTTTCAAACACTTCGTCATCTATCAAAATTTCATTTGAATTTTTATTTACAAAAATTGGAAGAGGCACGCCCCAGACTCTTTGTCTTGATACACACCAATCTGGTCTTGTTTCAATCATTGATTTTAATCTTTCTTTGCCCTTGCTTGGATAAAAAATTGTATCATCAATTGCTTTTAAAGCTTTGCTTCTGAGTTTATGACTTTCCATAGAAATAAACCATTGTGGTGTTGCTCTATGAACCAAAGGTGCCTTAGACCTCCAAGAATGAGGATATG
>MDSZ01260124.1_pt1 | contig 11237 bp, 9 predicted proteins | sample 811201 | NCBI WGS metagenome assembly MDSZ01 (sample SAMN05326647, study PRJNA326480) | marine metagenome | isolation source: seawater | place: Indian Ocean: North | collected 2010 | reverse complement strand
CCAGAATTTTTCAATAACTTTTTTTCCTAAACCATCAATATTTAATGCCTCTTTTGAAATGAAGTGTTTAATTTTTTCAATTGCTATTTTTTCACATCCATAACTATCATTTGTACAACGTCTGACGGCATCAAATTTTTTTGTTAATTTGTTAAATTCTTTAATCGTATCTGACCCACATGAAGGACATTTTGTAGGAAAAGTAAATGATTTTAATTTATTATCCCTTTTTGTTTTATCTACTTCAATGACGTGAGGTATTACATCTCCTGCTCTTTCTATTTTTACAATATCACCAACTCTTATATCTTTTCTTATTATTTCATCCTCATTATGAAGAGTTGCATTTGAAACAACAACACCTCCAATATTTACAGGCTTAACTTTTGCAACTGGAGTTAAGGCTCCAGTTCGACCCACTTGAATTTCGATATTTAACACCTTAGTATTTGCACTATCAGCGGAAAATTTATGTGCAATTGCCCACCTAGGAGCATTTGATGTGAACCCAAGTCTTTGTTGAAGCTTTAAATCGTTTACTTTATAAACGAGGCCGTCTAGATCATAATCTAAATCAAATCTCTTTTCTTCAAATTTTTTATGAAATTTTATTAACTCATCTATATTTGAAATAATTTTGTTGTCTTTATTAGTTTTAAAACCCCATCTTTTTAAGTTGATTAAAAAATCTGATTGATATTTGTAATTAGTATCCTGAGAATAACCAAATGTATAAGCGATAAAATTTAGTGGTATTTTTCCTGTTTCTTTTGGATCTTTTTGTCTTAAAGATCCTGATGCTGCGTTTCTAGGATTTGCAAAATTATTTTTGATTTTTAAAAAATCATTTTTTTTTATAAAAACTTCACCTCTTATTTCTATTTCATTTGGGAAATCAATACTGTTAACGATAAGAGGAATATCTTTAATTGTTTTTAAGTTTTCAGTTATTAGTTCTCCAATTTTTCCATCTCCTCTAGAAACTCCATATTCTAATTTTTTATTTATATATGTTAATGAAGCAGAAATTCCGTCAATTTTAGGCTCAACACTATAGTCAAATTCTGCATCCTTATTCAAATAATTTAAAATTTTTTTTTCAAAATTTATTAAATCTTCCCTATAAAAAGCATTTGATAACGACAACATAGGGATTTTGTGCTTAAATTTCGCAAATTTTTTTGACGGTTCATATCCTACTTTTTTTGAAGGTGAGTCAAAATTTTTTAAATAACTATATTTTTTTTCTAAATCAACAATTGATTTTTTTAATTTATCAAATTCAGCATCTGTTATTATTGGATTACTTTCATTATAATATAATTTATTATGTTTATTTATTTCATTTGTTATTAATTTATATTTTTTTTTTATTTCCTCTTTACTAGGCATTTTTTAAAAATTTTTATTTAAAAAGTTTTTTAAATTTTTTTAGAATTGATTCCTTGTCTTTTTGGGAGCTTGGTTTTTTTTTTTCATAATCTTTATTAATTATTTTATAACTAGCCTCATACCATAAACTTGACTGATAATTATATCCTAATAATGATGCATATTTTTCAGCTTCACTAATTAAACCTAGTTTATAATGTAATTCTACTAATCTGTGTAATGCCTCTTCTATATAAATTGTAGTGTTATAATCCTTTACAATTATTTTAAATCTATTTATTGCAGGCACCCATTTTTCTCTTTGAACATAGTATCTTGCTAAATACATTTCTTTTGAGGCAAGTATCTCAGTAATATAATCCATTTTATAAGTTGAGTCTTGAGCGTACTCAGTATTTGGATAGTCTTTGATAATAATTTGAAAATACTGTTTTGACTTTAAAATTTCATTCATATCTTTTCTTTCATCAATAATTTGATCATAATGACATAATGCTAATAAATAATAGGCATAATCCGTTTGAGGATGATTTTTGTATTTAACTAAAAAACGTTCCAAGTCTTTTATTGCATCACTATAGTAACCTTGAGAAAAGTAACCATATGCTGCCATAAGGACTGCTCTAGGAGCCCATATGGATTGTGGATATAACAGTTCAGCCTCACTAAATTTTTTACCTGCATATATAACATCACCACGCTCAAACTCTTGCATGCCCTGATTATAAATTTCTATCATTTGGGACTCCAAGTTTTTTTCTTTCAAAATACTCAGGTTTTCTTCTTTTTTCGAACACGAAAAAATTAATAAAAAAATAATAAGAAGTTTTAAATTAAATCTTAAAGTCATAATTTAGTATTAGCAGATTAATTTAAAAATTCTAACTTTTAAGCTATTGATTTTAAATTGCGATAATTTGTAAATGTATAAGGTAGTTGTTTACCTTTAATTTCTATTAGTGAGTAATTTGATTTATCACTAAATACTTCTCTTAGTAATTGATTAGTTAGACTATGACCGCCTTGCGAGCATTTTAACGATCCGATAATTTTATATCCTGATAAAAATAAATCTCCCATGCAATCTAATATTTTATGATTAACAAATTCAAGATTGTTTCTTAATCCATTTTTGTTTAATATTTTATCGTCTTTTACTACTATTGCATTATCCAAGCTGCCGCCTTTTCCTAAATTTAATTTTTTTAATTTTTCAATATCTTCGTATAGGCAGAATGTTCTCGAATTATATATGTCATTTAAATCATCCTCAAAAATATTTATTTTATTTCTCTGAGATTTTATGATTTGATTTTCATATTTTATCTCAAATTCTATATCACCACTAACATTTGACTTATCTATTGAAATAAACTTATCACCATTTCTGATTTGTATGTTCTTATTTATCTTAATTATTTTTATTGGTTGATCACTAGACTTCAATTTTGTCTCTTGAATAGCATTTACAAATAACTTGGCTGAACCATCAAGTATTGGAGTTTCTTCAGAATTAATTTCAACGAACGCATTATCAATTCCAGTACCATAAAAAGCTCCCATTAAATGTTCAATTGTTGAAACTTTTGCTCCATGATCATTGCAGATTGTAGTACAAAGTGTTGTATCTGTAACGTTTGCATAACTAGCATAAATTATATTATTATTTATTAAATCAGTTCTTTTAAAAACTATCCCGCTATTTGGGGGAGCTGGCAAAATATTTAATTTGGTTTGAATGCCAGTATGTATACCTACTCCTTCAAAAGAAATTTTTTTAGATATAGTTTTCTGAGTAAGTATCGACATACCCAATTTATACACAAGGTAAGAATTTATAAATATTCAAGAATTATTACAGGAAAATACGACTATTTACTAAAATAGAAGAAGAATTTCTCAAATAATCCTTTATTTTTAATATTTATTTTTGGTTTTTCATATTCACTTAAATATTGAGCTATTCCAGAAAGACATATTTGACTGTCTGTTTCGCTAAGATAATTTATAGATTTAAACTCAAATTTATTATCTAGATAGAACGAATTATTATCAAAAAGAATTGAGCCTTCTCCTATTAAAAAAAGATCTGTCTCTTTAAGGTTGATATTATAGTTTTTAATGCTTGATAACTTAAAATGTAAATCAATAATTTCTTGAACTCTATATAATATTACTTTTTTTAGTAAGTCTATTGAAATTTTTTTATTAATAATATCTTTAACCGAAATATCATTATTATTAGATTTTCCAGTATATGAAAATTCTGTTTCTGATTTATTGAAAGATTTTTTTATTTTTTCTGCATCGTTATAGGTAATTTTAAATATCTTTGATATGTCTTTTGTAATATGCGAACTGCCGATTGGTACTGTTTGGATAAATTTTATTTTATTATAATCATAAATCAAAAGTGAAGTTCTTTCATATCCAATTTCTAAAAATGAAATTTTATTTAAATTTAGTTTTTTTATGTATGAAGACGATTTAACAAAACTTGAGCAATAAAAGCTTATTATATTTAAATTAATCTTACTAAAATTTGTCTTTAATTCATCAATATTTTTTTTAGGAAAACATATCAGTTTAAAATCAATTTTGATGTTGCTAACTTCTTTCTTTTTGATGGGTAATTTGGAATATTCTATATCATCAATAATATATTTATCTACGATTGTATGAACAATTTCATAACTCTGATAGTGTGAGTAAATTAATTGTCGTAATTCTAAAATTAAAGTGTCATATAACTTTATAATACTTGACTTGTAATCTATATTTTTGAAGAGAGATATATTGATATTTAATAATCTTTTAGAATCCAAAATTAAAATTATATCTTCTATGTGTGAAGATATTTCTTTCTCAGCTTTCTTTACAATATTTTTAATTTCAGAAAAATAACTTAAATTGTCATTGTTAAATATTGTAATTTTTGACTCTGAAAATTTTTCTTTTAGCTTATTATCAAAAACTGAAAATCTTATTTTTGAAGAACCAAAATCAATAATATTATAATAATTGTTTTCACTCATTATTTACTATTATTCTATTTTTAACTCTTAAATCTATCAATGTATTTGATTTTATTTTATTTAAATTTGAAAACTCATTATATATCTTAAGAGCAGATGAAATATTCTTACTAGGCAGTTTTAAAATAATATTATTCTCCAAATATAAATCCCATCTTTTATTTTTATGAAAATAATACTTTGAAATAATAGGTAGATCTAAATTATTTTTTTTTAATTCTTTTTTTAACTTTAAAAAATCTAAAATTTCAAAATTTCCAAATATAATAGGTAATTGATTTGAGGTAGTAATATTTTTTGCTAGTATAAATTTGCCATTTTTTCCCAAAAAATATTTTTTTTGATTTATATAAGTTATTGCAATTAATTCTGTTTTATCTGCCTTAACAATTACGGTTGAGGGATATTTTTTCCTTATATTTAAATTTTCTAGATATCTTAAGTTATTTAATTCGTCTAAAATTAAATTTTTTTTTAGATATAAAATATTTTTACTTAATAAATGATTAATTTTTGATTGAATGATATCATCAATTTTTTTATCATTTGATATAATTTCTATATTTTTAATCAAAAATTTATCTTTTGATGAATTTGTAAAATTAGGATTTAAAATAGTTGTAAGAAAAAAGAGAGAAAAGATATAAAAATATATTTTTTTATTATTTATTGATCGAAGCATCTTCCAAAATTTTTTTTATCAAATTTTTGAAGCTAATGTTATTAAATTTTGCTATTTCTGGGACAAGAGATAATGATGTCATGCCTGGCTGGGTGTTAATCTCTAATAAATAAAATTTATTTTTAAAAAATCTGAAGTCAGATCTAGTAACTCCCCTACATTTTAACAATTTATGAGCTTTTAAAGCAATATTGGTAACATACTCATACTGTTTTTTATTTATTTCAACTGGAATGATATGTTCTGTGTTTGCTTTCGGATTATATTTAGCTTCGTAATCATAAAATTTTCTTTTTGGCTTCAGTTCAATAGCACCAATAATTTTTTCATTCAAAATTGCCACTTGAATTTCTCTACCAGGAATATATTTTTCTATTAAAATTTCATTGTATTCTCTAAGTTTTTTTATATTTTTTAAAAAGTTTTTTTTACTACAAATAAATACATTAACACTAGATCCTTCATTTAAAGGTTTAATAACTACTGGAAAACCTAATATTTTTTTTATTTTATTTATAAAATTTTTTTTATTAAAAAAATTTTTATATGAAAAATTAATATATTTTGGAGTTAAAATGTTGTTTTTAATAAATAACTTTTTCGAAATGTCCTTATCAATGGCAATAGAAGAAGATAAAACTCCCGAATGTGTATATTTCACTTTTTCAGTCTCTAATATCGTCTGGATATAGCCATCTTCACCATATCTTCCATGCAATAAATTTAAAACTATGTCCGGTTTAAACTTTCTTAAACTAAAAACAAAGTTCCCATCAGGTTCAAAGATTTTTATTTTATAATTTTTAAATTTTGATAATTCTACAACTACACTATAAGCTGTTTTCAAACTTATTTCTCTCTCTTTAGAATAACCTCCAGCTAAAATTAATATTTTTTTCACTATTCAACAACTTTAATTTCTAAACATATATTAATACCAGTTTTATTCTTCACATTTTTTTTTACATAATTTATTAGCGAATACATTTCACTAAAAGTTGCATTATTTTTATTTACAAAAAAATTAGAATGTTTTTTGGATATATGAGCGTCTCCAAAGCTTATATTTTCAGGAACTGATTCTTTAATTAATTTCCAAACTTTTTTATTTGTTTGATCTATAGGGTTTTTAAATGTGCTTCCACCGGTTTTAATTTTTGAAGGTTGTGAATTATTTTTTTCTTTTGATAGTTTTTCCATTAATAATTTTATTTTTTTTTTACTTGAAATATTGCCTTTAAATGTAGCACTCAGGAAAATCAGATTTTCATCTAAATGAATTTTTCTATAACTGAATTTAAGTTTATTTATTGGAATAATTTTAATATTACCATTAAAGTCAATACACTGGAGTGATACTATATTATCTTTGAACTCTCCTCCAAAACATCCAGAATTCATTTTGATGCCACCACCTACTGATCCAGGAATGCAATGCATATACTCAAATCCACTAATTTCGTTTTCCATGGTAAATTCTGATAATTTTTTTTGTGAACATGATGATCCAGCAATTATTGTGTCATTGCTAAGTTTTGATAGAGATGAAAAACTGTTACCTAACTTAATAATAACTCCTTCAAATACACTATCTTTAAATAAAACATTTGAACCTAAGCCAAGAATAAATATTTTTCCTCTATTTGAGTAAAGAACTAAGAATTCTTTCAGTTCTTTTAAATTTTTTGGTTTAAAAAAAATCCTTGTTTTTCCACCTATGTTGAACCAATTAAATTTCTTTATATCGAAATTAAAGAAGATATCTGAATTATTTTTTATTTTAAATTCTTCAATATCAACTAATTTCATATTAATTTAGATTCCTTATCCAGTTAGATATAGATCCTGCTCCCATCGCTATAAAAATTTTATTTCCGAAAGCAATATTATTTATTATTTTTTTTAAATCTTGCTCATCATTTAACATAATTAAATTTACTTTAGAATTTTTTGCAATTGATTTTGCAAATGAGTCGTATTTAAATCCTAACTTAATTTTTTCGCCAGCCTTATAAACGGGACAAAGCAAAATTGTATTTGCTTTTATAAAACATTTCGAAAATTCTTTTTTTAAAAGTTTCAATCTTGAAACCCTGTGTGGTTGAAAAATACAAACTATTTCTTCTTCAGCATAAACTTTTCTTACACCATCTAAAACTGATCTAATCTCTGTTGGATGATGTGCATAATCATCAAAAAAAGAGGTTTTTCCTTTATGAAATAAGTAATTAAATCTTCGTTGTACTCCTTTAAAATTTTTCAATCCCAATTTAATAATTTTATCTGACACACCAATTGAAAAAGCGACAGCTAAAGCTGAGGTAGCATTTTTAATATTATGCAAGCCTAAAAGCGGAATAAAAATATTTTTAATAATTTTTTTTTTTCCTGGTATTTTGATCCTTATGCTAAATTTTGAATAGGTTTTAGTTTGAACTATATTATATATAAAAAAATTTGATTTTCTATCTATCCCATAAGTATAGTAATTTTTATTTTTCAGACTAGGCAAAATATTTTTTACGTTTTTATCATCTAAACATATGAATGATTTGCCTAAAGACGGTGTTTTATGTAAAAACTCAACAAATTTATTTTTTAAATTTTTAATATTTTTATAAAAATCTAAATGTTCATTGTCTATGTTGGTGACTATAGAATAATTGAATGGAATTTTAAGAAAACTTCCATCAGATTCATCAGACTCTATTATACTCCATTTACTTTTTCCTAATTTTGCAGAACTACCTATTGAGTTTAAAATACCACCGTTAATTATTGTAGGATCCAATTTTGCGTAATTAAGTATATTAGATAATATTGATGTAGTAGTTGTTTTTCCGTGAGATCCTGTAACAACAATATTTTTCATCAAAGAAACAATATGTCCTAGTAACTCTCCCCTTTTATAAATTGGTAAATTCAATTTTTTTGCTTGTCTATACTCTGAATTAGACTTTTTGATTGCTGAGGAAATCACCAAGACTGTGCAATTTTTAATATTATTTTTATTGTGTTTTAGAAAAATAGGAATTTTTCTTTTTCTTAAATTATTGAGGTTTTTATTATCTGAAATATCGCTACCTTGAACATTAAAGCCAAGACTATTCATTATCAAAGCTAATCCACTCATACCAATACCTCCAATGCCCACAAAATGAATTAGTTCAGTTTTTCCAAGATTAATTTTCATTAATAATTTCTATAATACGATTATTTATTTCATTCCAATTATTTTTTTCATTCAATGCTTTTAAATGATCAATTTTTTTTATGTAATCTTGATTATTATTGAAAATTTCAGTTATTAAATCTGATATTTTTTTAATATCAAACTTATTTTGATCAACAATCCAACAACCATTTTTTTCGTAATAATATTTTGAATTATAAAATTGATGATTGTCTCTAGCCGTAGGTAGTGGTATAGCGATAAAAGGTATATTCAGATATGACAGCTCACTCAAAGTACTAGCACCACCTCTTGTTATTGCAATGTCAACACCTTCATAAATTTTTTCACTTGAGTTAGTAAATTTAAAAAATTTATAATTAATTTGAGATTTATCATATTTATCTTTTATTAAAGAAATAGATTTGTCACTTGAAATTTGTTGAATAATTTCGATGTCATTAAATTTAGAAATTTTTACAATCAAATCTGAAATATTATTATCAAAAAAAGAAGCACCTTGACTACCGCCAATAATAAGAATTTTTTTTTTTTTATTTAATATTTTTGAATTTTTTTTTAATTTATAAAAATTATATTTTAGGATTGGATAAATTATTAACTTTTTATTATCATATTGTTTTGGAAAATTTTTCAAATCCTTATCATAACACAATATTTTACTGGAAAATTTTAATACAATTTTATTTGTTCTTCCTAAGACACTATTAGGCTCAATTAAAAAAATTTTTTTTTTTAACAAGTACGCTGCAAAACAAAATGGGAGGGACATATACCCACCTGTACTAATAATTATATTTATATTTTCATTACGTAAAAATTGAAAAGACTTCATTATATTTAATAAATACTTGAATATATTTAAAGGTAATAAATATGGTTTTAAAAATAAATTTGGAACATCTATAATCTGATAATTATATTTATTTTCATCAATAAATTTGGTTCCTCTTAAATCGGATACAATTTTGACATTAAAATTTTTTTTTAAATGTTCAAATATAGAAATAGATGGTATGACATGTCCACCGGATCCCCCTGTTACAATTAATAATTTTTTCATTTAATTAAGTTTTCTTTTAGTTAAATTTAAAATTATTCCTATCAACAAAGATGTACCAATAATCGAAGAGCCACCATAGCTTAAAAACGGCATTGTCATACCTGTAGTTGGAAATATTCTAATGTTGACTCCTACATGAATAAAAGTTTGAACCAGTATTACAGTAACACAGCCTACCAAAATAAGTTTAAAATTATTATTTTCTGTAAAATTTATTTTTTTTAATACTCTGTAAGAAAAAATTAAGTAAAGCAAAACAATTCCAATAACAATGATAACACCAAATTCTTCAGCAATTACCGACATAATATAATCTGTATGTGCCTCTGGGATTTTCGAATTTAACGTACCTTCTCCTATTCCTTTTCCAAATAGTCCACCACTTGAAATTGCATCGCTTGCTTTATCTGCCTGATAATTATTAACACCTGAAGAGTCTAAAAATGCTATTAATCTTATTTTTATATAATTAAATTTTGGTACAAAAAAAATTAAATAAGAAGTCAAAGAGCATATAACAAAAATAGAAGAAGCAAACAGTATCAAATTTATACCTGATACAAAAATGATAGCTAACCATACTGAAATTATAAGTAATGTTTGTCCTAGGTCTGGCTGTGACAGAAGTAGAATAATTATAGGTATTAAAATAATTGAGCTTAATAAGTATTTAAAATTTAAATTTTTTTTATCCAGAGATAGAATAAGAGAAATTGCAATTATAAAAAAAGGTTTTAAAGTTTCAATTGGTTGGAATCTCGGAAGTAAACCAATATCTAACCATCTTTTTGAACCTTTAACTTCTACTCCGATTAAAGGAACCAAAAATAAACTTACGAAAGCGAGTAAAAATAAAATTACTGATATATTAATAAGTAATTTTTGATTTAGTAAAGAAAATAAAAAAATTATAAATATTCCCAAGGTAACAAATGTCAAATGTTTTAAAAAAAAATAGTATGAATTTGTATTAAGTTTATCTGAAGCAATGATAGAAGTAGAAACTAAAGAAAAAAATAAACCTAATACAAAAAGTATAGAAATAATAAAAAAAATTGACTTATCTATGTTTTTCCACCAATCATAAAGCGTATCAAAATATTTATTCATCAACTTGGAAAATATCTTTTAATTAACATGTTGAATTGTTTTCCTCTCTCTTCAAAATTTTTATATTGGTCAAAAGATGCGGCTGAAGGGCTAAATAAAACTATAACTTTTTTTTTCAAATTTTTTAGCTTGGGTATTAATTTAATACTATTATTTAAATCTTTTGACAAATTAACTTTGAATTTATTTTTAAATATTTTGGAGAAAACATATCTATCTTTTCCATATATAAATGCCTCTAAATTTTTGTAATACTTTTTATTTAAATTAAATTTATCACCCTTTTTAAATAATCCTCCCAAAATCCAATAAATTTTTTCATCTGTTTCTAAAAATGGAGTTGTTGATGAAAATGAAGTTGATTTAGAATCATTTATAATTTTTAAATATTTTGAGTTATAAATTATTTCTTGTCTATATTTTAAAGGTTTAAAATTATTCATGGTTTTTAACACAGTCTTTAAGTTAAGTTTCATGAATTTTGACAACTCAAATAAGAAATTCATATTTTGAAAATATGCAGAATTTATAATGCTATTATTATTTAATTGTTTCTTAAGATGAGTGTATTTATTTTTACTTAAAAATATTATTTTTGATTTTACATTTTTATTTCTTAATAAACTTTTTAATAAGTTATTATTTGGTATTATAGAAATATCTTTCTTATCTTGTCTGGTTACACATTTTAATTTTGATAATATGTAATTCTTCATTGTATTATGTCTCTCTAAATGATCGGGAGAAATATTCACTATAATG
>MDSZ01067050.1_pt1 | contig 11237 bp, 9 predicted proteins | sample 811201 | NCBI WGS metagenome assembly MDSZ01 (sample SAMN05326647, study PRJNA326480) | marine metagenome | isolation source: seawater | place: Indian Ocean: North | collected 2010 | reverse complement strand
GATAAGTTTGTGGATTGTCATATTTCTCATTACAATGAACTAACCATTTTGCTATCTCCATATCTCTGTCATAATATAACCCAAAATTAGAATTTGCATCATCAATATAATCTATTCCACGAGAACCAATCCATTCTATCTCATCAAATACTTGCTGTAATGGTTGTTGTTTTACCTTTGTAAAATATGAATCCCCTATCTCACAAAAAGTACAAGAATATGGACATCCACGACAAGTTTCAAGGACTGCAGAAAATATAAATCCCTCTTTCTTATATTTCTCATAGACTTCATCAAACACTCCACTTAAATATGGTGAAGGTGATTGACTTAAATCAACAATTCTATTTCTCGGTAAAGTTGTCATATGACCATCATTTGTTATAAATGAACATCCACTAATACTAAGATAATTTGGATTATCCTTTAAACTCTCTGTCAATATTTCTTCAAATGTCAATTCTCCTTCACCGTGCACAATGACATCTAAATAAGGATAAGACTTATACCAATCTGGATTTTGTTCTAACCATTGTTCATTTGGTGGTTCTTTACCACCAAAAACAATTAAACATTTTGGATATTTTTCTTTTACTCGTTTTGCAAGTTCTTTATTAAAACTCCAATTCCAACTGAAACAAGAAAATCCAACAATAGATGGATTTTTAATTCTTTCAAAAATATCATCTATGTGTTCTCTAAAACATATCCAATCTGCTAATTCATAATTATCTCTAATTTCTTTATTTTGTAAACAATGTGACCAAATTAAACCAGTACTATATGGTAATTTTAATTTTTTTTCAAAATTAGAATAAACAGAATCTACTTCAACAAAATATAATTTTTTCTTCATCAAGATTCCTCTGTTATATTTGTTTTGTATTCACCACGATGTCTTAGCCACCATAATTTTTCACAAGCAAATTGAAATGTATCCCCAAAATATCCCTTTTTATTTTCGGGTTGTTCAAATCTAAATTTATATCCACCATTTTTGGGTGTATTACTTTTACCCATAACACAATCATGAATATTATAATCAAACTTTTCAATAATAGGATATACATCAAATGGATTAACAACCGAATTCAACTGATACCTAAATAAATTATCTCGAATTCTATCGTCAAGTTTAATATTTAAATCATTAACTATAAAATCTTCTATTTCTCTGTACAAAATATCTTTATTTCCCAAATGGATTTTTATTGCTGTTGCCTCATCATAGTCCCAAATTAATTGATTCTTATCAGCATCACTATCGACTTCTTCTACTATCCTACCTAACGAAGATGCATTTTTTATTGCATATTCTAAACTCTCTATAGTTTCTATATATTCACTTCCAATAAAAGTATTGGGATTATTTTCAGTATATTTGAAAAGTCCCCAATAAAAATCTTTATATGAAATATCATGAACAGAATTTAAATATCTACTTATAGATTGTGTATACCCCAACCAATGTGCCCATCCTGTCAACCATTTGAACAAATATGCCCTTTTCCATTCTTTATGTGGCATTGTATTTGTTCCGATTACAATATCCCACCCACCAGATTGTGCTTCTGGATTATATGGTGTGTGATTTGATTCATAAATATGTGCATATTCTATCCCATACATTTCTCCATATTCTTTTTCTGCTATTGGTGTATTAGGTAATGCTGCCAATGGAAAAGTTTTCACAGAAGTATGTTGATTTATTTTCATTAAATAACATAACCCATCAACCCAAGTTTCCAAAGTTTCCTCAGGTAATCCCATTACCAACTCAATATACGAACCTAAATCTTGTAAATCGTATTTTGCTATAAACTCTTCTAATTTACCATTATCAATATTTTTTCTTCTAACTGCCTTTAATGTTGCTGAATTTAACGATTGTAATGCTATAGTTACACCAGTTTTATCAAGTTCTGCATCTGCCATTATTTTGTATATTTCTATAACTCTATCTGCATGACCTTTTGACCAAGCAACCGAAAATCTAATTGGAAACCCAGTTTCCTTTTTTAGTTTTGCCATATGAATTGTTAAGTCTTTATGTTCAGGAAATAAACCAAAATTAGAATCGGCACAATCAATAAATTCTATTTCTCTTTTTGCAGCCCAATCTAATTCTGCACATATTTTTTCAATAGAATGTCGTTCTATTTTTGTATAAAGTGTATCACCGATTTCACAAAATGTACATGCATAAGGACATCCTCGTGATGGTTCAATGGTCATTTTAAATTTTTTAATATGGTCTGGCATTGTATCATATAACTTATCAAATGTTCCATCAAGATACGGACTTGGCATTGAATTTAAATCTTTAATTCTATCTCTTTGTGGATTTATACTTGTTGTAGAATCAGAATTTTTATATGAAATTCCCAAAATTTTACTTAAATCTGGTTTCTCCTCTAACAACTCTATTAATAATTCTCTTAAAGTTTCTTCTCCTTCATGATGAGAAATAATATCTACATATGGTCTGACTTTAAAAAAATCAAAAATAGATGGATTTTTTCTAACCCATCTCGTATCGTTTGATCTTGGTGGCATTTGTCCACCATAAATAACCACACAATCTGGCCATTTTTGTTTTATTAATTCAGCAATTTCATTAGATAAAGTCCACGACCATACATTACAAGAAAATAATGCAACATCTGGTTTTTCTGTGATATGTTCCATAATAGAATATTTGTTATCTTTCCAATATATCCAATTACTAACATCATAAGTTTTAGATATAATTTCATCTCTCTTACAATGACTCCATATCACACCAGTACTATATGGTAAACGAACTTCTCCGTATCCAAAAATATTACTAAACTCGCATATTAGAAGGTTTTTCATACTAATAAATATAATTTAACTAACAAGTTCATTAAAAATGTCGAGAAAGAACTTTTTAGTATCAAGTTTTGTAAATTGTTTCTGATTGTATTTTATTGTAGGTATGGATTCCAAATATAATTGGTGTTTTTCATCTTCACTCAAAGAACATATTCTCTCAACCTCATTAACCAAAAATTTATGTCTTTTAACATAATCCTCAATTTCATCATAAGATTCATCAAATACATTTGGAAAGGTTTTAAAACCAAATGAATGTAATATATTCAAACTACCTGGTCCTGCAAAAAGTAAAAATGGATTCAATAAAATTGTTTTAATTGGTGCACCTGTTAATCTGGCTGCTGAAAAGGAAGTTTCAGTACAAATTGCAAAATAACATTGATTATTATGACTCTTTCTTGGATTTGAATCTCCTATTTCAGATATAATAGCTGAATTACTTGTGGCCTTTATGTGTCCAACTTGTTCATCTGGAAATGGATTATTCCAATCACCAGCATCAAGATAAATGGGTAATTTATCTAAAAAATTACTCTCCTTTAAACTTCTAACCATTTCACCATTTGCACCCACCTCTTTGTCTGCAGAAACAACAGATTTATACAATACTTCTATTTCTTCATCATATCTATTTAATGCAGAAAGTAAAATTTTATCATCTAACCCTCTCCTAAAAATCTCAGATACTAACCACATTTTATGATCCATCATAGAACCATTATAATTTAAAAAAGTATATTTTCGTTTCTCTAATAGTTTCGGACTATCTAAATCAAGTAACCATTGTCGATAATCATTTCTATGTCCCGTATAATCTTCGTTGATTCCAGCATCTCTACTCCAACAATACCTACCAAAATCTTCGTCATTTAATTGATATCTCATTGTCCTCATAAATAATTCCCAGGGAAAATAAACAGTAAGATTAGGTTCAGTATTGTCTTTTGCATTTGACAACCATTTTATTTTTTTTGAGTTATAACCCAACTCCTCAAATTGTTTATGAATAGTATTAGCAAATGAATTATTCATTGCCTCTACTCGTCTATCAATAACAATTGTCAATCTATCATCATTCCAAGTTTGTTCTTTAGGTGGAAATATTTTTTCGAGATATTCTTCCATAGTTGGTTCATTAACATGACTCATCAAGTCATCAGATGGTACGAACCAAAAATGATATTTATAATTTTCTTTGGTAGTTGGATTATGCATACCATAATGTCCTGCATCCCCAGTATGTTTATTTGTGATTTTAAAATCTTCAAATCCACTTGTATTAATAGAAAACTTCCCTATATTGTCATCAAATGGAAATAATTTATTGCCTATCATTTTATAAAATCTCCCATGCCCTTTTCAATAATATAATCTTCTAACATTTTCTCCCACACTTGATGTCCTAATGCATTCATATGCAAACCATCATGTGTATATTTTTTTAATCTATCTTTGTCACCTTCATATCTACCAGTTTTATATCCAAAATATCCAGTACACGGAATATCTAAAAAATTCTTAGTTAATAAAATTTCATATAAATCATCAAAATCTTGATAAATAGGTGATTTATTTTCTTTAAAATAGTATTTAATTCTTTCAGATAATGTGGTTGGAATTTCACCAAGAGTTTCATATGATTTTATATCATCACAACCATTATACATTATATAATTTACTCCCAAATTCTCACATAAATTTGCAACAGAAATTTGATATAAAAACCTGTTCATATATTCTTCTATAATAGAATGATAATCAATATTTTTACCAGGATGATGTGACCAACCTCTTTCAGCATCACCTTCAATTAAATGATATATATCCCATCCCATTTTTTCTCTATTAAAATATGAATATCTTGCTAACCCAGACCACTCTACAATCAAAAAAATTTTTTCAAGAGATATATCAATTTTTTTATGATTAAACAATAAAAAATTAGTTGTATCTCGATATATACTACAATTGGATTTGGCTGGCATATTTAATGTTAAACAATCAAAATTCCATTTTTTTGCTAAATTTAAGCCTATATCATAATAATCTCCATCAGAATTATTTGATCCTGCCATACTACACCCATCAACTACCAAAGTTTTTTCTTTTGGTGGGGCTCCTAAAATTCTCTCTTTATCATATGTAAATCCCCTATCTATATAATTTCCAAAATCATTTTCCATTTATTTTCTCCATATCTTTATAAAACTTCAAAGAAATTTCCTTTCTAAAATCATTCCAAAAATAATTATAATTGTGAAGTAATCTTGGAAACATACTTTCTCTTATTTTTTGTAATTTATGTGTAGTATGTGATTTAAAAAAATCATCTAATATATTAAATATTTGTTTTAATCGTAATTCACTATTATCGATTGTGTCATAACTTGAATCAATTATATCCTCAAAAATATCAAATCCGTGTTTTTTCAGATATCCAAGAGAACCTTTAGCACCCACTATTACAAAAGGATGAAAATTAAAAACTGCCTTCCAAGTCTTTTCGGTTAAAAAACAATGCTTAAAATTTCCAAAATGTGATTCATTTACTATCGAAAGAAAACTTGTATCAAAATGATCTGTACATATTCTGTGATAGGCCCAATTGTCATTAAAATTAGTATAATCTAAGGTTAAGTCTGGAGGAAATGAAACATATCCATCTTCTAAATAATTGTTATTTTTAATCCAATCCACAACCTGTTTCCTATGTGGTTTTTCCAATCTATTATAACAAATATACTTCTTTAATAATTTTGTTTTTTGTTTTTTCTCAATTTGTTTTTTTGATAATTTAAAATAATCAATATTTGAACCGACTTCACCATCCGATATGTAAAATGAATTTGCTGTAAAATTTTGTGAAAATGTTTTTATATATTTTGTTTTTGATAAATCCAATTCATAATTAGAATCAGTATAATAAACATTAGAGATAGGAATATTTTTTTCATTTAATTTACCAACCAAAAATTCTTCTAAATAAAGAATTGTATCTCTTTGATGAATATCATTTTCTTCAAACCCATAGTTTAATAAAATTTTTACCTTACCATTTCTTACCTTTTCTAAAACATGATTTGGAATTAAATCTAAAAATGTAACATTTATATCCAACTCATCTTCCCATAACTCAGTCATAGTTATTCCAAGTCCATTTGTAAAACATTTAAAATTTATAGGATAAATAAAATTATCTTCTGATTTAGTATCTACATATTCATATAATTCAGAATCTAAAAATTCTCCTATTGCAAATCCTGTATGACAAGGATTACGATTCCATCCATCATGTTTTTCCAATTCAAAATTTTTACAATTATCTACTGGTCTTTTATTATCAAAGTTATCTATTCCTATTTTTATCATACCACTCTACAGTTTCTCTGATACCTTCCTTGAAAGTATATTTTGGTTGAAATCCAAGTTCTTTCGATATTCTATCTGTATTGAAACTTCGAAAGGGAATAGTTGTTGGTTTTGTATTATCCCATTCAACTTTAGGTGTTTTACCCGTAACCTCTAAAATAATATCAACTATCTGTCCTATGTTTATTGTAGAACCGTAACCAAGATTGTATGGTCTCATAGATTCTCCTTTCTCCAATACTAATAGTGCACCATTTACTACATCTTTAACATAAAGAAAATCTCTCACTACATCAGGACTGCCCCAAACTACAAATGGATTTTCATCTTTCAAAACTCTATTGATTAATGCAGGAATAACATGACAAGTTTCTGGATTAAAATTATCGTGTGGACCAAACATCGCAGTTCCCCTACAAATTAAAATTTTCATATCAGAAAAATGTGATAAATGTTCCATCATTTTTTCTCGATATCTCCTTGACCAACCATATCCATAGTATGAAATATATGGTTCATCATCCCAATATTCATCTTCTGTAATTGGGTGTTCTCTGTTTGGATAACCAGTAGAACTATTGATGTCTACAAATCTTTTAACTCCACTTTTATGACTTGCCTCTAATAAATTTGATACTAATGTTACTTGGTTTAGTGCTATTTTAAAATCAGTTGGAACTTCAGATGGGTGACATATCTTTCCAGCAGCATGACAAACATAATCTACTCCCTCTACAAGTTTCATACAATCATCAAACTTTTCTAAATCAATATTTTCTAAAACTTCTATTCTATCATCAACCACATTTAAAGGTCTATTGTGTGTATGTGTTCTAATTTTAGCACCACGATTTAAAAGTTCTTTTATGTAGTGTGTTCCTATCATTCCACCACCACCAGTAACTACTATTTTTTTATCTTTAAACATTATACTTTAAACGAATTATACCTAAAATTTAAATTATCTTTTTTATTTTTATTATCTAAATACCACGATATCATATCATCTATCCCAGCCTCTATATCTATTATATTTTCAAATCCATAAGAAAACATACGACTCATATCTAAAACTCTTTTATGGTCACCATTTGGTTTAGATGAATCAAATTCAATATTACAGCCAAAACGAGAGGCTATACTTGTTGCTATTTTTTCAATAGTTACTCCATCTCCACTTGCAAGATTAACGGGTTTGGTTATCTTATTTTCTACTACAAATAACATTCCTCTTGCAACATCATGAGCACTAACAAAATCTCTTATTGGTGTTCCATCTCCCCAAACACTCATAGTTCCACCTTTACCCGCTTCTTCTGCCTTTCTAATCAAAGATGGAATTACCATCGCGGTTTCTTTATCAAACTCATCCCATTTTCCATAAATATTAGCAGGTCTTACTATTGAAATATTATCCCAATCATATTGAATTTTATAACCCTCTGCCTGTAATTCACCAATTCGTTTTGTCCACCCTGGTAATTTATCATTATCAGATGGAAATGTTTTCCACACATCATCCTCAACCATTACCTCTGCTGGTGCATAAACACCAACCGAAGAAGTATATAAAAACCATTTAGTTCCACTCTGATATGCTGCCTCCATCATATTTGTATTAAATCTTATCATTGGTAAAAAATAATTTAAAGGTTTTATCCTTGGCATTTCCGCTGAACATTTTATACCAGCCACATGAAAAATATAATCCATTCCCTCACAAACCAATTCACAGTTTTTATATATGGTCAAATCTACTTTATGAAATTCAACATCATCAAAAAAATCTACTGGTTCATCAAGTGATGCAACTCTAACTTTTGCTCCCCTATCAAGTAATAATTGAACGAGTTCTCGTCCAACCATACCTGTTCCACCAGTCACTAATACATTTTTATTTTCAAACATCTTTATCTCCTATAATTCTTGTCCATATTTTATTGGAAAACCATTTCTGAAATGACTTGTATCTTTATTTATTATTATTTGGTATCCACTTATAAGTTCCTGAATTCCATCTTCTAATGAATACTTTGGTTTCCATCCCGTTTTTTCTATTTTTTCATTAGAAACAATATAATCTCTTTTATCTGGATCTTCATAATAATCAGACATATTTACAACAAAATCTGGTATATATTTTATAATTCTATCAGTTAATTCTTTTTTACTAATATTAGTATCACTCAATCCAACATTAAATGCCTCTCCAACATTATCTTCATAATTGTCTATCATAAATGAAAAAACTGATGCTACATCTCTGATGTGTATATAATTTCTAATTGCATTGGCCTGAAATAAAGTTATATATCTGTCGGTTAGTCCCTTATAAACAAATTCATTAACCAATAAATCTAATCTCATTCTTTGTGACATACCAAAAACAGTTGCAAGTCTTAAAGTAATAGATGAACCATCATCTAACAAAAGATTTTCAGCATCACATTTTGTTACTCCATAATGACTAATTGGTGTTAATTTTTGTTCTTCAGTACATACACCCTCTGTCCTATGACCATATCCACTATTTGTATTCGGAAAGATTATTTTTTTATTACCATTCGTATAATTGGATATTTTTTTAATTTGTGTAAAATTTATTTCTGTAGCTAAGTTTTTATCGTTATCACAGGCAGGAAATCCTACTATTGCCGCCAAAGGTATAATCACATCTGCTTTATCAATATAAGATTTTAACTTTGAAAAATCTCTCACATCACCATAAACAAATTTAAAATTGTCATTACCAAAAAAATTCAAAAGTGAAATTTGATTATATAATAAATTGTCATACACCACAACTTCGTGATTTTTTAATAATTCGGAACACAATACTGAACCCAAATATCCTGCACCACCTGTAATTAATACTCTCATTTTATTTCCCAAATGAAATTAAAGATAATCGTTTTTCTTTTGCATAATCAGTAACATGACTAACAAAATGTGGAAACTTATATTTTTTATGATTACTAAAAACTGCACGATTGAATTTTGGAAAAATAGGAACAACAGAATCACTATCATCAGTTAATCCATAGTGCACTATACCACCCCAATCCCAAACCCATTGGTCATGAAAATAATACATACACCCAATGTCTCCAATCCAATCATCCATATGAGTTCTATAATGACAATCACTATCCATATAATAACATCGTATGTTCAGTTCATCAAACTTCCCACCATTTAATTCTTCAAGAGAATCAAGAAAATATTTATTGAATACTTTTAAAATATTATCATCATTTTCTAACTTTTCATTTCTCCAAAATTTAGCAGTATATACTTCTTCTGTATTTGGGAAATGATCTAATTCAGTTTTTAAAAAATCACTATAATGTTTTTCCCTTTCTTGACTCAATAATTCCCAATTTTTGTTTTCTAAAAATAAATTTTTAAGTTTTTTTGCAACATCAACTGGTAAAAAATTATCAACTATTATAAATCCGTTATCTTCAAACTCCCTAAGATTCATTAATAACCTCACAAATAAAATCAATATCTTCATCTTGTAATAATGGATGAGTAGGAACTATAAATCCTCTATCATAAATCTTATCAGAAACTTCTCCTAAAAATTCACCATATCTATCTTTCCAAAATTGGTGTTTTCCGAGATTTCCATGAGACCATATTCTTGTTTCTATACTATTTTTTTTACAATTTTCAATAACTTTTTTTCTATGTTCATTTGATTGGGCTAAAATACCAATATGTAAACTTACAGGTGTGACATCAGAACAATCTTGTACCTCAAATTTATTATTTATATTTTTCACATATCTCAAATGATTTTTACTTCTTTTAGAAAATATTGATTCTGACTTCTTAATTTGTCTGAGTCCAATATAAGCCTGTAAATCTGTTGAGCGAACATTGAATCCTGGTTCGTGAAATATAAATGGAAAATTTTCATCCTCTCTATATTTTTGATTTTCTATATCCTTAACCCATCCGTGTGATCTTAACTTTAATAATTGTTCATATAATGTCTTATCATCTGTATTCACAAATCCACCTTCTATTGTAGATAATTGATGTCCAAAATAAAATGAGAAAGATGACATATCCCCTACCGTTCCAATATAACTTCCATCACCATATTTGGCCCCTACTGATGCACAAGAATCTTCGAGAATATGACACCCATACTTTTCCTTTAAATATAAAAGGTCTTTTTTTCTATGTGGAACTCCAAGAACATGAACAAATATAAATCCATCAACATCACCTTGTTTTAAATAATCTTCTACAATATTTAAATCGATATTATAGTTGTCCTTATCTGCATCAACCATTATCGGTTCAATACCAAACTGAATAAGTGGACTCAATGTTGTAATCCAACCACAAGATGGAACTAAAAATTTATTATTTTTTAATCTCCCAAGATTTAATAAAGAATACAACATCAAAAGGTTGGCTGAAGAACCACTATTTACAAATATGGAATACTTTGTACCTATCAAATTTGCCCATTTCTGTTCAAACTTTTTGGTAACTTCACCCATTGTTAATCTTGGATTTGTCCTTAACCAATCTATCAATGAACTAATATCTTGTTCATCTATAGTATCATATGCCAATGGATATTTCCAAAGTGATTGACCAGTTAAATCTAAGGATTTACTTATCATTATAATGGTCTCCATGTTCAATTAACAAAGTAGAACCCTGTCTATTATATGCTCTTTCAAATTCTTTAAAAATATCCTCTGTCTCATCTAACAATACTACCTTAACCTCTTTGAGCATAAGTTTAAAAGCTTCAGTATGATCCTGTGTATGTTGGATTCCACCATTCAAAGGATTAGTAGAACCAATAGATGTTCTCATAATTACTTTCGGTCTATAATTGAATTCGGTCATATTTTGCATTTTATCTAAGTGATTTACTAATGCATCCATACACCTCATCAGAAAATCAAATCGTGGAAAACAACTGATTGGAACTAATCCATTCATTGCCATTCCTGTACTCATACCCATTTGTATTTCCT
>MDSZ01179823.1_pt1 | contig 11240 bp, 24 predicted proteins | sample 811201 | NCBI WGS metagenome assembly MDSZ01 (sample SAMN05326647, study PRJNA326480) | marine metagenome | isolation source: seawater | place: Indian Ocean: North | collected 2010 | reverse complement strand
TATATGGAAGCATTTTGTTGGTAGTCCATGTATATACATGACAGCCTAAATTTGCTATTTCTCCTATTGGTATTGCCTTTATTTCATCTATAGTCATTGTTGGGTAATCTAATTTTGTTTTTGTGTTTGGTCTTCTTTTTTTTGGAATTGCACCCATTGTAATATTCCAAGGTGGATCAAGGACTATTGTATTGTATTTTTTATTAGGTAAACCAACTAAACTTTTCATACTTCATCTCCCCAACAATCCCAACCTTCTACTCTTTCTCTAGCAAATAATTCTATTCTTGGCTCATAACTCATGTGTTGAATTTTATCTCTTGCTTCTTTAGGTTTTCTAGAATGTTTTGTTTTTGGAACATTTAGTACGCTACTAATATTCCTATGTTTGGGTTTTAGATTACCCTTTACACCAAACAAACATAATTCATGTTGTCCTCTAAAATAGTAACCAATACCAAATCTGTCTTTTGTCCATACAAAATTAGTTACATATCTAAAACCCCATGCTTCCATTACAGATAAACCATCTTTTAAAAAATTATTAGTAACCCATAAATATAACCAACAATTATCATCAGCTATTTCTGCTACTGGTAGTGCTTTTATATCTTCTGTTTTCATTAAACTATAATGTCTATTAGCACCCCTAACTATTTTCCCGCCACCCACTTCATTCCATGCAGGGTCAGCATAAATTGTTCTATATTTTTTATTTGGAAGTTCTATCATTGTTAAAATACCTCATTATCTAGTGATTTTGATTGATAACCATAACCCTCTTTATAATGCACTAACTCATTATCTTTTAAATCTCTTAATCTGCTTTTTAAAGTGCTTTCTTTTATATCCATAACGCTTAATAAAATACTATGTTTAACCCAATAACTTACAGGGTCATGCGGTGCTTTTTCTCTTTGTATCTTTTCTATAGCAGCTAATGTTTCTTCTCTTGCTTTAGATAATCCTATTTGACGTGGTGATTGATCTGTTAAAGCTAAAACACCGCTTGTAACACCTTCATAGCCATATAATGTTTGCTCTTTAAATTGAAAGTATAAATCATCAATAGGTGTACCATCTTTAACTAAAGTTTGTTTCAAAGTAACAAGCATAGACTTATCATCGCTGTTAGGGTCTCTAACAACTTTAAATTCATAGTCAAGAGCAGCAGGTAATACTGAACTACCCCTAGCCCTACCATTTGCACCATGCCCTGTATGATGGACAATAACCATACTTGCATTAAACTCCTCTTTTAATTCGTCTATGCGTTGTATAAATTTATTCATATCTTCGGTGCTATTTTCATTAAGACCATAATTTCTAGCTAAAGTATCAACAACTATCATTCCTATATTTCCATGTTCTGCTTCTATATCCCTGCATACATCTTGTAGCATTGCAAATTCTTCATCATCTCCTATTCTTGAACCCCTGTTAGACACTAATAATGGTTTATCAGTTAAACTTCTACCATAAAACTCCTCATAGGCTTTTATTCTCCTGCCAACCCCCATATAACCCTCACCTGCTAAATATAATACTGTTGCAGGTTGTGTTTTATAACCATAAAAATCCTCTCCTGTAGCTATAGCACAACCCATAGCAATACCAATAAACGATTTACCGCTTTTAGGTGCACCAAATATGCTAGTAACTGTACCTCTTTCAATACATCTATCTACCAACCAATCAGGCTCTTTCATGTTATCTAAAATCTCATTAACAGTTTGAAAGTACAAAGAACCTCTTGGCGGTTTGATCGCATTTTGTTGTATATAGCTTTCCAATGCTTTTGAGTTGTCAAAATAACCACTTTCATAGGCATCATACAAATCATCTTTATCAGCAAAATCTTTAGGCGGTTGTGCTACTTTGACTTTACAATCGTTTCTTTTTAGATATTTGGCTATAGCGTTAGCACATTTAAATCCTGCTGTATCATTATCAGGAAAAATATAGACCTCTTTACCAAAGATAGGTGACCAATCTGCTTTATCCCAAGCGTTTACGCCACCATGCCAAGTAACACAATCTCCATCATATATTTGTTCTGCACCACGCATAGCCTTCTCACCCTCACAAATTAAAACAGGCTTGTCTTTACCATTGGGTTGATAATATATTGGCAACAACGCCATGTCAGGACGTTTTAGAGACCAACTTGTATCAGGATTTAGTGAAAAAGGTGCATATTTTTGTTTTATATGATGATTTTCAGGAAATCTTAAAACCATAAAGTTGTCAGCATATTTGACCTTTACAATAGCTTGTTTATAAAGGTCAATCATCTGTTCCCTTGTAAAAGACTTGACATTACTTTTAGCAACAGGGGGATTGTTGCTATTTTTTATAAAGGAGTAATTTGAACGTAATGTCAAGTCATAACCAAACCTTTTTAAAATTGTATTAACATCATGGTTAAGATGTTTGATTAAATCAATGATACCACCACCAGTATCATTCTCAAAATCCCACCATGTTCCCGCTTCTAAGTTTAAAACCAAAGAACCTTTATTATTCCAACGCCATTCGTTAGTTTTCTTGATCTTGGGTTCGCCTAGAAGTTCTAATGCAACCTCAGGTGCTATCTTTTGCCAATCTATTGATTGCATCAGAAAGGTATATCTTCGTCATTCAATAAATCATTACTTTCATTTATCTGCTTATTAACTAAATCTTGCAGACCATCATTGGGTGACTTAAATTCTTCTTCATTAGTATTTGTATCTTCATAATACCAACTAGGAACAACAAAACCATCGGCTCTTGGTGCAAATTTTGCAAAGCTAAAAGTTATTTCTGAAGATTTACCCATACCAATAGTAATTTCTTTAGAGCCTTCATATTTAACTACTGGTAAATTTTGACCTGCTGTTTCTTTTGCATTCCAAAATGTTCCAAGTAATTGATTAAATGCGGTGCTTTCTGCATAAGTGAACCTTTGCCAAAGTAAAGGACTTGCAGTCCCTTGTGGCATTACCCATGCACTAAATGCCCTTCTAAAATCTTCATCAGGTCTTGTGTCCATAACTCCAAATTTATTATCCCAAACATATTCATAACCGCTAACAGGAGTATATTTACCCCAACCCGATTTAAATGATGCAGGGTCAACTTGCATATAGGTAAATTCAATGGGTGTTTCACCATTTACATACCATTGTTGTTGTTGTGTTTTAAACGCAAGATACATTTGCGAACCCTCGTTAGCATTACTCATGCCACCTAATATATCCATAATAATACTCTCCTATAGTTAATGTATTGTTTTATCAATACTGGATAAATAATCTGTTTCAAGTCTTGAATAATTTCTAGCCTTAAAACTCTCAAAATCTTCATCATTAATTATTCCAAGAAATTCACACGCTACGTTAATTCTTTGATACGCCATTCTGCAATAATCTTCAAAATCTTCCTCTAATAAAAAGCTATTAACGTCCATTTGCTTTTTGTAAGACTTCATCTAAATTCTTACAAATATCCGCTAAAGGACACATTAAAGTTACTTTGTTTGATCTTGGAACTTCTGACATTAACCATGCAGGTATTATAGCCTGTGGTGGTTTTCTGTCATACTTCCATATTAAAATAGGTATATATTTATCTCCCGCACTTTGTAATGTTTGTGTCCACCAATTATTTCTAGGCATACCACTCCCGCTTTTATATCTCTTGCATTCAATAGCTATATTATCTAAATAAATGTCTGCTTGACCTTTTTCTTGATATTGATTTAGATTGCGTTTTACTCTCTTATCTATTCCTTTGTTTTCAAAATATGTATTTAGCATATTAACAATATATCTTTCAAATGCAGCACCCTTATTTCTAGCGTTTACCATTTTCAATAAATGTTGTTTCTTTTCTGCCACTGTAAAATCCAATTTCTCTAAAAGTATCTCCATTGGGTCTTTTTTCAAAATAAAAATATTTAATAGATTTGTCTTTTTCTTCTTCTTGCAATTCTTCTAATCTTTTTGCAACTAATTGACTATGTTCTGTCATTTTCTTTTTCCTCAGAATAAGAACATAAACCCAACTTTAATAAAAGCTGCGTTGCTGCTTCAATATTCATATTTTGTTTGATTGCAAATATTTTAATTGCTTTATGTAAGTCAGGCGGTATCCATAATGCCTTCTTATTTATATCTTCCATTTTTTCTCTCCAATATTTATATTAATTTAAAAATATCCTTTTTGCTAGTTATTTCGTATTGCATAAATAATATTTAATTTATAATTAGGTTAAGGGCAAAGGATAAACTCTCCATTAAACCTACTACTCTCATATATCTATTTGCCCTTTTTAATAGTTAATGTTTTACTTCTAATCTCATAAGCATCTTTTGGCGGTATTATCTTTTCAGGCTGTGCCTTGTATTTTCTTGTTTTCCATTGCACTATCCAATCGCCTATTCTTCCCTCACTTGCATTACCTAATTCGTCCATGATTTGTGCCTGTATCTTGTCATTTACAACTTGTAACTTTTTAATCATATCTTTTGTTGTTTCATGTTGGTTTAATAAATCAGCAGTATCTTCTTTTAATATTTTTGTTTCATCTTTTGCATTAGGATATTTAATGTAAGCATCTTTTGTTATGTGCGGTGTAAAATAATCTTCTTCGGTAATTCTGCGATCAAAATCCATAACTTTTTCTTCTAATTGTTTCTCAAACTCATGGTCTTTACTGTACAAATATATTCTTAAATCTGTAGATTGAAATAAAATTATAAGTATTCCGCATTTTGCCTGTAATGAACTCATAGCTGCTTTTAATTGCATAACTCCTAACCAATTAGGCGGTTCATCAGTTGGAAATTGACTAGAGCATTTTACTTCTATCGGCATCTCACCATTTAAGAAAATACAACTTGAACCCATAACATAAATACCTTGTTCCGCATTAGGTTCAATCTTGATATTGGTTGCTTCTGCTATTCCATCTAAAGAACCCTCTAATGGCAAAAATGGGTGTATTACCTTTTCATTAATTTCAGGTTGATATTCTGTAATTCCTAGTCTTTGCATACATTCATGGATTAATGGTTTTTCTAATACATCTCCTGTTCTTTGTCGCAACGTCTGTGCTGTTCTTATGTTCTCCCCATGCCTTGCCCTTATACAATCGTTTAAAACCTCTTGTTTGGTCTTAAAATGCCCTTCATCAAACAAATAAGGCACTAATGAATGAGTGCAAATATCATCTCTTGTTATCTTACCTATTGGTTTCATGCAGCTATCCCCAAAATATACTTAACCTCGTCTATGCTATCTCTAACCTTAAACTCTTGTCGTTGAACCCCTTTGAAATCTACTACAACTATAACATTACCCGTTATATCGTCTTTGTAAAAACCGCTTACTGCTCTTGCGGGAATATTTAATTCTCCGCCACCTAATAAATAAAATTTTACATTCATAATAAAAAACTCTCCTTGTTTGTTATGACATATATTAACCACGCACAAATAAACATTCCTACTACAGATATTTTAACTAATAAATCTTCTAGCATTTTTACCAACCTCTAGCTTCATATAAATCTTCTTTGCAGCCTACATTACCACCTGTTCTTATAGTTTCATAACCTTGTACTGAAATTGTTTTGCAATCCAAACAAGTGTAAACATCTACATCATATATTTCATTCTTTCCTTCGTAGCGTAGTTCTGTGCTTCTGCAATTTAAATTCATACATATAGGACTTTGTTCCCATTTTTTGCCATCTTTATAACTCAACATTAATGTGTCAGCTTGTGATATAGAGGAGTTAGGAAATCTTTTTAATACTTGTGCTTTTGTTGATCTGTTATTTGCCATTGTTTATTTTTTTTATAACTTCTTTTACTTTAAATCCATCTTTGATAAAGTTTTTTTTCTTGTAATTAAAATATTCTTCATGTGGTGTTTTAATAGCTAACCACCAAAAGTTTCTTTTTGTTAATACATATAGTTCGTATCTCATTTCTTCCCCCTATATAAGTTTTATAGATACAATTTCGTCATTGTATATACAATGTTTGCTTTTTAATTTTTCTAAACTATTAAATAAATCAAGTAAGTTTTCAGCATAAATGTCATACATGGTAGTTTCTAATTTCTTACCTTGTTTAATACTTTTTGTTGTTGTTGTAATTCGGTAGTTCATTTCTTCCCCCTATTTTTTTGTCGCATTTTCTTTGCAATTTTTCTTTTCTTTCTCAAATTTTTTAAATTTGGTTTCTGTTTTGATCCATTGCCTTTATCTTTATAGAACATAGCCAAAACACCTTCGCCCTCTTTATTACTCGATTTATTGAAAGGACTATATTTTTTTGTAACCTTTTTATTGATTGCCATTATACAGTTTCCTTTAAATAAGCATCTACTATTCTTTCAAAGAACTTAGCAGACCATTGTGTTCGAAATACTGTCTTAATGAACTCATAATGCTCACCCTCTCTTTTTCTAAGAGCATCATGTAATTGAGGATTGTTGCCTATAACTTTAGCCAACTTTTGTACATAGTCAGCCTTAGTTGTTTGATTGCCTTTTCCTGTTTTGCCTACGCCTAACATTATTTTTCCCCCTTGTTTTGATCTCTTTTTGCTTTGTCTAACTCTTGTTGTAGTTCATCAATTTCTTCTTGTGAACAGTAGCTACCAAACTTTTTGTTCATGTCTTGTCGCATGGCAATCATGTTTTCTAGTTGTATAATTCTATTTTCTAGTTTCATTATTCACCCCCTTTTTTTAATTGATTTTGAAGTATTTCTATTTTTTCAATGATACTGTTAATTTCTTGGTTATACTTTTTTATACTATCTGCAAGATCAATTATTCTATCTGCCATACCCTTTTGTCTAGATTGCAAAGATTTTTTTTGATCTTGTAATAATTCTATTTCTGATTTTAGTTCTTGTATTACATTTTCTTGTTTCATGTTAATTACTCCTTTTTTATTTAACATGAGAGTATTATATACATAAATATATAAATATACAAGTATTATTTTAATAGTGGATTTATTATTGGTACAGAACTTAACGTATCTAGGGTTTCTTTAAAGCTATCAAGTTCTAAGGTTGGAGTTATAATTTCTTTAGTAAAGGTGTAATACTGTTGCGTACTGTTATTTGGTTGGAACTTGATATGTTTTCCAAGTTCACCAAAGAAAACAAAAGCAAGAATATCGCAATGATATTGCTTATAAACTTCTGATAATGCTCTAGAATTTTCAACAGCAAAAACATATTTACCTTCTTTGGTTTCCCTTCTTGATTTAACTTGTATTGTATATTTTGCAGACCCTAATTCTACTAATAAGTCTGCGGGGTGTTTCTCCTGAGTAGGATAACACCAATCGCAATATTCAAGCAAGAATGTTTGCACAAAACTTTCGCCTAATGCACCAAGTCTTGAATTATTTTGATGGTCTTCCGTTGTCTTTGCCATTATGACACAACGCTATTTGTCTTGAATTGTATAATGCACGATGCGGAGTTTGTGTCGCCCATTTGCTACGCAACATTTCTTCACTGGCTTCTAGCCATAACCCATCTTGCATGAGTTGCCTTGTTTGTTTAAAACCCATAAAACCTGTAATACCCATTTGAAAGGTCATATCAATACAAACTAATCTAGCTTTTTCAGGAAATGTACGCCAAGCACCAAAATTTTTATCTAAATTATCTTCAACCCTTTTTATGTCATTTGCTAGTAAATACATAGCTTCATCTTCTGTTATACCTATTTTTTCAATACAACGCCCAATGCCTATAGTTTGGTATCCCAAATGGTCTTGATACGGAAATAGTCGCAAACCTTCATGCCGAAGTAACATTTCCTTGATCTTGGCAATCATTATTTTTTAAGTGGATTATAAATAAAGAAAGCAGATATTAAACAAGCTACAAAACCAACAACAAATGCTTGTGATATATCGCTGTTATCACAAGTTAAGTTTGTAAACCAATCAACAATAAATATAACTACGCCAACAATAACTGAATGTGCATATTTTTGTTTCAAGAAAGTTTGAAACCATTGATATTTACTTAAATTTAATTTACTAACTATTTCTTTTATTTTCATAATTTACCTCTATTTAATTTAATTTTTCCAACACCTTTTTATCCATTTTGAAACCTACCTGCAGAATAATATTGATCGCATTTTTTATCATATTCAGCTTCCCAAATATTCATTTGCTCTAATAATTCCTCAGAACAAGGGTCAGTATTTTCTTGAATACATTCTTTTAAATAATCTTTTAATAAATTCCATGCGTATAATCTAGCTTCACTTATTTCATTCTGATTATAAGTCATTTATTTATTCTCCATAGCTTTTAACTCTTGATGCGTTATTATTGTATTTGTATTGTTAATAATATCGTTCATGCACATAACTGACCAATGACAATTACTTTCTTTATGTCCTTTTAAATCCATAAGATTTAATACAGATTGTTCAATATCAAAATCTTTTTCTAATTGTATTTTGTAAAAGAAAATGCCACCGCTTCCATAATCAATAATTGATATATCTTCTATAAACATTTCGTCCATTGGTTATTACCTCTATTTAATTTAATTTTTTCCAACGCCTTTTACTCGTTCCATTGTTCTTAAACCACCCAAACCCAACATTCCCATTAAAACTGGTAACATAGTTGTTGTATCCGCTTGTGGTATATCTATTCCAAATGGTGCAAGTAATGGACTGATTAAGAAATTAATTGCAAAACCTGCAACACAAACCCAAGCTGTAGCAGGTCGCCAAGATGATTGAAACCAATTACCTTTAGCTTCCTCTCTATTAACTTCTATTTGTGCCTTTGCAATTTCGTGGATATGTCTTTCTGACATAGTAGCAATTTCATGTGCTATTTTTTGTTTTTCGTCAGCATCAGGTATGAATTTATCTAATAATTTACTGACTGGTTGAATGAGTTTATCTATCATAACTTAATTAATAAGCTAACAATGCCACTTAAAAGGATTAAAATAACAGCACCCAAACCGCCTTTGATTGTCCAATCAATTTTATTCAATTTAGCTTCTGTTTTATTGTCTAAATCCCTAACTGAAACTTCTATTTTTCTTAATCTGTTCCAGTTTTGTGTCCATCTTTCACTGCATTGTATTTCGTGTTTTTCTAATGATACACTTACATCAGATGCAGTTACTCTTGGCATTATTCTTCCTTATCTTCTTCTGCAACTTCAGGGTTAATGCTTCTTTCAAATGACTGTATAACAATATTTTTATAATCATTAGTCATAACATAATCATCGTGTGCTGCTTGTAGTGTTGCTAGTTTTCTACCAATAACATTTAACCTAGATGCAAGTGCCATCTGTTCTTCTGTAAGGTCAGATTGCCTGTATTCAGTACCATTGTAAGTTATTACAACAGGTTCTTCTTTTGTTGTTTCTTGATCTGTTTTCATAGTTTTATCTTCACTCATTATCTCTCCTATAAGTTAATATTTATTTTATTATATACTAATTTTCAAGTTGTTCTATTCTAGCTACTAAATTATCAATCTGTTCTTGTTGTTCTTGTATAGCTTTTGTTAATAAAGGAACTAATTTACTTTGGTCTATACCTTGATAGTCAGGTACTTCTCTTGTTCCCATTTCAGCTTCAATAATAACATTATCATCATCATCTAATACCGCAGGTGTAATTACGTATTCTTCTTCTTTAACTGCATCTTTTTCACCTGTAATAGCTTCGGGAACTATGTTAGAAACCTCATGTGCCAAAAAGCCATCAACTGTTGTATTTGGGTCAGATATAAAATTAAATCTAGCAGGTTTTAATTCTGAAATTCTATCAAGAGCATTAAAATTATAATCAACATTTTCTTTTAACCTGTAATCTGAAGATGTGTTGTAGGCTGTTGAAGAACCACTTGTTGTTATTGTACCTATTTCACCATTAGGATTTCTAAAACCCATTACATTTCTAGCTGAAGCACTATCAGTACCAACTGTTATTGAGCCACTGGTACTAAAATAAATAAAAGGTCCATTGCCTACATTTGCATCATATTGATTAATGAAATTTATAATAGCATCAGGGTTTACTGTTCCCGCACTATCAATTTTCAGTCTTTCACTGCCACTTGTATAGAATGAAATGTTATGTGCTTTAAGTTGCATATCTTCCCAAGCAGAAAAACCTGTTGCTTGTGAAGATATTGCTAATTCGCTGCTAGTTCCTTTGATTTCTAATAGTGCATTAGTACCATCATCGCAATAAATATATTTGTTTGAATTACTGGCTTTTATATCAAATTGTGCAACACTTGGCGTACCACCTATTCCAACCTTACCTGAACCATCAATACGCATTCTTTCAGTTTCACTAGAACCTGTATAGAACATTAAATTATCATTACTGTCTGCATCAATAGAACCTCTAATAGTTCCACCTGCTGCGTGTTTCCACCTTAAATGATTGCTTTGTAATAAATCTACATTACCTGTATCATCAATACGCATTTTTTCTGAACCTGCTACATAAAATGCCATGTTGTCTGCATCACTTGTAGCGTGTTCGTATCTTATTCGCCCAATATCTTCATCTGCTGTATCTCCAAAATGAATATTAGATGCACCTGTTGCACCACCAATAATAGATATATTAGCTTCATGACTTAAACCACCGCTTCTGTTAAATATTGCTACTGTTTCTGATGCTATAGTAGGCACACTACCCTCAATAGTTGTGTGTAATTGAGCTTGTGGTGAAGATTGATTTACACCAACTTTGTTATTAAATGTAGCTGTGCCTGCATCTGACATATCAAGAATTAAGGCATTTATATTAGAACCACCATCACTACCTGATAAGTAAATATCACCATCAGAAATCATGTTTTGTATAAATAAATTAGCAGGTGTTGCATTAGTATATATAGAACCCCAATGTGTTCCACCATTTAATAATTTTATATCTGCACCATCTGCATCAAGACTAATATCTCCACCAACATCAAGTGTAAAATCACCTGCATCAGAAATAGTAGAGCCATCAATAGTAATATCATCTACTGTAAGTGTTGTTAATGTGCCTAAACTTGTAATATTAGTTTGTGCTGCATCTGATACTTTTAAATTAGCAAAAGCATCTACCATTGCTGCACCAGAACCAGCTCCATCAGAATAAATAGCTTTTACTTCTCCTGCTGGTACAGTTACATTAGCACCACTACCTTGCGATATAATTATATTTTGTG
>MDSZ01177487.1_pt1 | contig 11240 bp, 9 predicted proteins | sample 811201 | NCBI WGS metagenome assembly MDSZ01 (sample SAMN05326647, study PRJNA326480) | marine metagenome | isolation source: seawater | place: Indian Ocean: North | collected 2010 | reverse complement strand
TCGAGTCAACTCGAGATCAGTTGCTTAAATGAAGGGCAGTTCTCTAACGACTGTCCCATTTCACTTTTTCAAATTGGCTCCTGATGTAACTGCGCAGGAACAACAATATTAATACGCTGAGTTTACGGGCCCCGGGGTACGGGCATTGCTAACCTACAATTAATGCATACGATGAATGCATATAATTTCGGCTATTTTGCATATAAATAAGAGGTTAAAATCAAGTAAATAAGGGGTTTGAAGATAATGGCGGACCGGACGGGATTCGAACCCGCGACCTCCGGCGTGACAGGCCGGCATTCTAACCAGCTGAACTACCGGTCCTTAGAATGAAGATTGGTGGGTGTTGCAGGGGTCGAACCTGCGACCTACGGCTTGTAAGGCCGTCGCTCTCCCAACTGAGCTAAACACCCAAACTCAAGGGCTTGCGAATTGTACCGAAGGCCTCTTTAAAATCAATATCTACAGCAAAAAAGGCTTTGTTTTTCAAGTTATAAGAATTCTGAATGATCCTCTCAACAAAAATATTTTTCTTATACGCAGCTTTTTACATTTACGAAACATGCTCAAGAAATAAATCAAGACATTCATCACTAAAGCCCACATAAAAGTGTGACTTACCTAAGTAATGTATCTATAAATTGTCTTCTACAGTGCCGGTTTATCCTTGTGATTAAATCGTGCTGGCTCAATGAGCGCTTTTCCATGACTTCAAAAATACAGGATCAACCGGATCAACGAGCATAGTATAGCCATCGACGAAGTACTCAAGCGTTCCTCTCATCAATGGATAGTCAGACTCGCGACAAGCAGTCTCTAGCTTAAGGCATAAATCTTGGAGTACGTCCCAACTCAAGCAACCGTCATTAGCTATCATAATTTTTGGATGACTAGAATCGATCAAGCTTTCACCAATAAAAAGTTCTTCAGAAAGTTTCTCTCCCGGCCTCAAACCAATATAAACAATTTCGATAGCATCGTTTTCATTTCTTCCCGAGGAACTACTATCACCCACGATTTTGCCATTAAGGTGTATCATTTTTTCTGCGATGTCTCGAATCTTTACAGGTTCGCCCATCTTAAGGACGAAAATCTCTCCCCCCTCGGACATCGCCCCCGCTTGGATCACTAACTCCGACGCCTCCTCTGATGTCATAAAGTACCTGCTAGCATCGGGATCAGTTACAGTCACAGGCCCCCCCTTTTTTATCTGTTTCTCAAACAAAGGAATGACTGAACCAGAGGACTTCAAAACATTACCAAATCGAACTATGCAATATCGCTTATCTTCCAATCCATTCCGTCTTGAAAACCCCTGAACAATTAATTCAGCGAGACGTTTGGAGGCACCCATAACGTTTGTTGGCCGAACCGCCTTATCACTAGAAATAAAAACAAGTTCTTTGGTATGACTCTCGGCAACAGCTTTAGCTACCGACAAAGTACCAAGAACGTTATTTCGGACCCCTTCGAGTATGTTCATCTCGACAAGAGGCACGTGCTTGTATGCAGCGGCGTGATATACAGTGTCGATTGAGAACTCGCAAAGCAAGTCGAGTAAGTGCGCGGTGTTTGTGATGGTGCCCAAAACAGGAATTATTTTAGTATGCGTAGGTTTGTCTGGAACCTCTATGCTGGAAGCCGCACCATTGCGGTTGCTCACTTCTTGCTCTAAAGCGTAGAGCCCATATTCATCCTTATCAAAAAGCAATAAACTAGCAGGCTTTCTTAGAAGAATTTTTCTGACTATAGCTGCACCAATAGTACCGGCAGCACCTGTAATCAAAATATTTTTTCCATAAATGGCAGAGGAAAGTAATGCTTCATCGGGAGAAACGACTTCTCGACCGAGAAGATCACTGATATCTATCTCGCGAATTTCTGGCTCTTCACTGCCATCAACCAAACTTTGTATTCGAGGCACCACACTAATTTGGACAGGCGAGCTAGATAGCCCATTCAAAATTGAGTGGCGATGTTTTTCGTCGATTTCAGCCAGAGAAAGTAGAACTCGCTTAATGCCATATTGGTCTATCAGGCTATCAAGCCTTTCCGGAGAATATACCCTGATACCGTGAATCGTCTTTTTACTTAGCTCCTTCTTTCCATCCAAAAAAGCTACAGGCACATACTGATCACCATTTAGAAGAGCAATTGCTAATTCAACTCCTGAATCATCCGCACCAAAAATAGCTACCGGTTCACGCATAAGATAACTATTGAAAAGACCATAGAAATAGATTCGAACAAAGATGCGCCCAGCGCCGACTAAAAAGATAGCAATAAACCAGAAGATGATCGGGGCTGAGCGAGGAAGGGAACTAGTACCCGTTATGTATGAAGCACAAGACACAACTATAGCTGCTACCGTTATTCCCTTAATTACAGGCAAAATAGAACTCGGCCCAATGTAACGAATTACCGCCTTATAAAGGCCGAATTTTTCTAAAGCTAAAACACCAGCGGCCGCAACAATTGGGAAATGCCACCAGAACAATGTCATGTCTACATATGCATCTCCGTAGCGCAAAGCTACTGCAAACCATAGAGACATCGCCAGAACTAAAGCATCAGCAAACATCAGCAGGAAACGCTTACTCGTATAAGAGAGTTGGGGGTTATCAACACTATCGCTCATTTACTGATCTTCTTGAAACACACGCTTTTTGTGAACATGGTTTAGATTAAAATAACGTTTCAGCTTACTCTTAATGCCAAGATGCGAGGACTTTCTAACCCAGCGCCCATCCAATGGAACACTGGAAGCATTATCAGGAATGTGAAGATTAGCAGATATATCTCTATGCCTGGGTTTTTCATGGCACAGATCGCCAGAGGCAACAGCCAAAGGAAATTTACCAACTGAACCACCATCAAAGTCCTCCATGTACCTAATGCGCGATTCAGATGTTGATAAGCATGTTGGCTATGAGAATCCTGAAACCTCTGACCCCTTATGAGTCTTGTTGCAAGGGTAAGGCTGGCATCAACAACGAACCAAGCCAACAGGATCAAGTATGTACAAAGTGAAACGTGAAGTTCACTCAAAATGACGACACCTATTAAAAGACCCAGGAATCCGCTGCCCGCATCTCCCATAAAAAGGCGAGCTACTGGTAAATTGATCACAAGCCAACCGACAAGAATGCTCAGAAAAAAGAAGAGGAATACGTCAACAAAACTGAAATTAATCCATGCAATCATTGAAGCGGATGAGAGAACAAAAACGGTTTCAGTGCCTGCGATACCATCAATACCGTCCATGAAATTGTAAAGATTGAGCAACCAGACTAAGCCGAATACAGCTGATAGATTTGTAAGGAGTCTAAGTTGGCTTTCGGGATCGTCGACCCCGAGAACGTCTATACCCAAGGCATATAGAACGTAACCCGCAGCCGCGGTATGGGCGAATAACCTAAATCTCCAATCGAGCGGCCATATATCATCTACAAAGCCGACCAAGGCAACCAAAACTAGACCAGGTAAAGCGAGTAACAGGACTTCAAAACCCTCGGAATCCAGTGACTTCTCATTAGAAATGAATATTGTCAATACGAACATCAGAATAAAGACGACGCCGCCACCAGTGGCCGTTTCTAATCTGTGAGCGTGTCTATAACCGGGCGTATCGACAATCTGGAGAAGTAAAGCCACACGACGATACAAATCGCTTAGAAAATAAGTCAGCAGCGCCAAACCAAAGGCCGTAAATAAAATATTCGTCATTTGGATTTCCTAAAGATGCCTTTGCTTACGAATTACGGAGTCTTCCGGACACACACTGATGGGATAAGCTTATGAGCCTTAAAACGGCTAACTTTAGTGCTACGTATATGAAAACTTCAGTAAGAGAAATATAGCCAACATGTATCCCTCAAAAACTCCCAATTAATACAACAATAAAACAAATAATTTTGCTACAAGTCAGCTGACAAAGGTGTTCACTGATGAAAGCACTTAGTCTTAATCAGGTAACCCCGACCAAACTGCCTTTCTAAGGCTGACCAATTAATCCCTGAAAAAACCGTTTATTCAAGCCTTTCCCTAAATAAGCTGCCAGTCATGTCGAAACACATAATCAAGTCGCGAGAAAAATTTTCAGATTTGGTCGGGACGGCAGGATTTGAACCTACGACCACCACACCCCCAGTGTGGTGCGCTACCAGACTGCGCTACGCCCCGACAAATAGTTAAAACATTTTACAGGTTTGTCGCATGAAGTGAATTGTCACCCAAAATGTAGATTCTCTGTCAATCCTTAAGGGCACCTAACACGTCTTCCAACTCTGCTATCATCTGATGGATCAACTGCTTATATTGAGTAGCATCACCCTTTTGTTCTTCGCCGGACAAACGCTGTCTGGCACCTCCTATAGTAAAACCTTGATCATAAAGAAGAGAACGGATCTGACGAATCATTAGCACGTCTTGGCGCTGATAGTAACGTCGATTACCACGACGCTTGACCGGTTTAAGTTGAGGAAATTCTTGTTCCCAGTAACGCAGAACATGAGGTTTAACGGCGCAAAGCGCACTTACCTCTCCAATGGTGAAGTAGCGCTTACCGGGTATAGGGGGAAGTTCAGCGTTATGATCTGGGTCCAACATACGCTTCCACTCTAGCTTTGAGTTTCTGTCCTGGCCGAAATGTGACCACTCGTCTGGCAGTGATTGGGATTTCCTCTCCCGTTTTCGGATTCCGACCCGGGCGCTGGCTTTTGTCACGTAGATCGAAATTGCCAAAACCAGACAATTTGACTTGTTCATTGGCCTCGAGAGAAGCGCGCACCTCTTCAAAGAAGAGCTCAACGACTTCTTTCGCTTCGCGCTTGTTCAGACCAAGTTCTTCAAACAGCTTCTCGGCCATTTCGGCCTTAGTTAAAGCCCCCATCTGCTAGTTCCTAAGACTGGCACCCAGCTCTGTCTCCAAAGAAGATACAATCGTATTCATCGAATTATTGATCTCATCATCTGTAAGAGTGCGTGAAGCATCTCTGAAGGTCAAGCCCATCGCCATACTTTTTCTATTAGGATCAATACCTTTGCCCTGATATACGTCAAATAACTTTAGGTTTACAAGCGTTTCATCGGCAGCGGCTATGATTGACGATCTGACTTCCTCCGCTGACGTGGTCTGTTTAACCAAAATTGCGATATCTCGCCTGACTTCTGGAAATCGCGAGAGCGCTGAGTGCTGGCTAAGAGTTTCAGAAATAAGTGAGTTGGTTTCTATCTCAAAAAGAAATATAGGATATCGACAATCCAGTTTTTTCTGGATTCTAGGGTCCAAAAGTCCGACATAACCAACAATCTGACAATTTTTTTCAATTTTCGCTGTCTGACCTGGGTGCAGCCCTGGGTGTTCACCAGCAAGGAGAGAAAAGTCTTCGGGCTCCCCAACAAGAGCAAAAATACTTTCCAGATCACCTTTAACATCATAAAAATCTATAAATTCAGGAGAATTTGCCCAATTTTCTGTTTCGCGACGACCACAAGCTACGCCCGCGAGCTTGCCGACCTGAATAATCTCCTCAAACACCAGCACTTCCCGAGAAGTGGATTGGCTGAAACACAAACCCGACTCAAATAGTTTGACCTGATCCTGCTGACGGTTAACGTTATAAATCAACGAATTGACCAGGCCCGTCCATATAGTGGTTCGCATAACTGACATATCAGATGATAGCGGATTCGCTAAAACAACGGGCTCTTCTTCAGGATTGAGTGAGGTTTGCAAATCAGCATCGACAAAGCTATAAGTAACCGCTTCATACCAACCGCGACCAACAAGCTGATCCTTTAGACGGTTAAGCGATAAGGCAGTCTCTGACTTTGGAAGCATAGTTAGAGACGCCTTAGGTGTCCTCACGGGCAAGTTATTATATCCAAAGACTCGGCTTATCTCCTCGATGAGGTCAGCTTCAATCGCGATATCAAAGCGATGCGAGGGAGCACTTACTTCCCAGGCGGGTTCTGCAAATTCTGAGTCTCGGCCATAAACTTTGCTTTCAAAACCAAGTCGATCAAGTATTTCTTCGACCACAGTCTGGTCAATATCAACACCCATCAACCGCGAAATTCGAGAGGCTCGCAATTTAACTACATTGGGTGTTGGCAAACAGGACTCATTAGTGGTCACCACAGTCGGTCCGGGCGAACCACCTGCAATCATCAACAATAGTTCGGTCGCCCGTTCTAATGCTCTCGCCTGACCTTGCCAGTCGACGCCTCGTTCGAAGCGATGTGCGGCATCCGTGGACATGCCATAAGAACGCGCCCGCCCAGCAATCGCAGCAGGTTCAAAAAAAGCAGCCTCGAAAAGTATATGCCTAGTCTCAGTTGTTACTGAGGTAGAAAGCCCGCCCATCACGCCAGCAAGAGCAATTGGCCCAGTATCATCGGTAATCACCAAAGTATCTTTAATGAGGCTTATCTCTGAACCGTCTAACAGTGTACATTTCTCACCATCTTGAGATCGACGAACCACCAGCTTACCGGTAAGCTTTTCAAGGTCGTATGCATGCAGCGGCTGACCCAACTCCAGCATCACGTAATTAGTAATATCCACCACCGGATCAATAGATCTGATTCCAGCGCGGCGAAGTTTTTCCCGCATCCAGATGGGGGTGACCGCTCTAACATCCACATTTCGGATCACTCGTGCCGCAAATCGCGGGCAGCCATCACCAGGTCTTAGTTCTACGGGAAATGAGTCGTCTATAACCTCAGGTGTCTCCCCAAAAGCGGGGGTTTCAACATCCATGGAATTTAAGAGACCTGTCTCCCTAGCCAATCCGAGTATCGAAAGACAATCGCTGCGATTCGGCGTAAGGTCAAGATCAATGATCACATCATCAAGGCCAAGATAGTCGCGTATGTCGGCGCCAACAGGCGCGTCTGCTGCAAGTTCCAACAAACCTTCGTTATTATCACTCAGTCCAAGCTCAAGCTCAGAGCAAAGCATCCCGTTCGATTCGACCCCACGCAATTTGGCTTTCTTTATCTTAAGCTCGGGAAACTCCGCACCAATATTGGCGAAAGGTACCTTGATACCTTCCCTTGCATTTGGCGCGCCACAAACCACTTGCAGTTTTTCGATGCCATTATCAACCGTACAAATAACCAATTTGTCAGCACCAGGATGTGTTTCCACCGCCAAAATTTCGCCCACGACAACATCAGTGAATTCAACTGCAACCGGTTGGAAGCCATCAACTTCCAAACCGGCCATAGTGAGCTGATCCACCAGGACTTGGGTCGATATATTGGGATTAACTAGCTCCCTGAGCCAGGCTTCTGAAAATTTCAAGTGAACTGCCTTAGGAAACGCAGGTCGTTATCTAGATAGTGCCTCAAATCATCAACGCCGTACCGCAACATCGCTAGACGATCCGGTCCCATGCCAAAAGCAAAACCAGTGTATTCCTCGGAATCAATACCCGAATATTCCAAAACTTTGGGATGCACCATTCCGGATCCCATCACCTCAAGCCAACCTGTATGACTGCATACTCGACAGCCCGCGCCAGCACAGTGCACGCATTGCACGTCAACTTCTGCCGACGGCTCAGTAAACGGGAAATATGAAGGCCGGAACCGAACCTCTAGATTTGCTTTTTCAAACAGGACACGGAGGAACTCCACCACCGTGCCTTTCAGATCTGCAAAACTAATATTCCTGTCTACAACTAGTCCTTCCAGCTGATGAAACATAGGCAGATGTGAGGGATCCGGCGGATCCACCCTATACACGCGGCCCGGACATATGATACGAATAGGTGGCTCTCGCGTTTCCATCACTCTGACCTGCACAGAAGACGTATGGGTCCGAAGCAATATTTCGGGGTTGAAGTAGAAAGTGTCATGCATTGCGCGAGCAGGGTGATGCGCTGGCAGATTAAGCGCCTCAAAGTTATGGTAATCGTCTTCGATCTCGGGTCCTTCAACAACCTCATAACCGACGCTTTCAAAAAAAGCTTCCATACGCCGCAGCACCCGAGTGACAGGGTGCAAAGCCCCGACATCCGAGCGCCGTCCTGGCAAAGTAACATCAATCGTTTCAGCGGCGAGTTGGACGTCGATAAGCGCAGTATCGAGCACCTCTTTTCTGAGAACTAACGTATCCTGGATTAGGTCTTTGGTCTTGTTGATTTCGGCACCGGCGACCGGTCGCTCTTCTACCGGCAATTTACCCAGGCCTTTAAGCAACCCAGTCAATTCGCCCTTTTTGCCAAGATATCTGACACGGACCTCGTCGAGCTCGGCCAACGCCATCGCTGACGCAATTTCACTAAGCGCCTTTGATTTGATGTGTTTAAGTTCATCCATACAATTTTCTGTACGAGTTTCTGTTGCCGCTGGCGAGTTGAGCAGCCAAAAACTCAATCAGGAAACGAGCAAACAGATAGAAGTCCATAGAAAGATCAAGCGACGTTCGCTTCTTTAGCTTTCTCAGCAAGCGCTGCAAATGCTTCTTTCTCATGTACGGCAAGATCAGCCAGTACACGTCGATCGATTTCAATATTCTGTTTCTTCAGACCATCAATCATACGGCTATAAGACATACCGCACTCGCGGGCCGCCGCATTGATTCTTTGGATCCATAGCGCGCGAAACATTCTTTTACGAACCTTTCGATCTCGGTACGCATACTGACCTGCTTTAGTGACAGCCTGTTTAGCTACTCTAACAACTCGTGATCGCGCACCATAATAACCTTTGGCCGACTTGAGGACTTTTTTATGACGACGGTGTGCGGTGACACCTCGTTTTACTCTGGGCATTGGAATCTCCCTAACGAACCTGTTTAATAAACCCTTTCCAGCCTAAAATAATATGGTAAACCTTGTTACTTTAGACCAAGACTTTCGGCTGCTTCAAAGCATTATTCGCGCTAATCGCCCAAAAGACGTTTAATAAGAGGCACATCAGCTGAAGCAACATCTTTCATGCTGCGCAGATGACGCTTACGCTTCGCGCTTTTTTTCGTCAAGATATGATTCCTGAAGGACTGACGATGTTTATAGCCTTTGGCTGTTTTTCGAAACCGCTTGGCCGCACCGCTTTGTGTTTTCATTTTCGGCATTGTACTACTCCGCTATTCTGTTAATCGTTTAATTCTGAACAAAAAGAGGGGGCAGAGCTCAAAGGCTCTTACCCCGTTCGGTTTTGCTGAAACTAGCCTTCCGCAGACTGCTCTGTGTTGTGACTTGTCATACCTTTCTTTTTGCCGTTGGGGGCCAAGACCATGGTCAGTTGCCTGCCTTCCATTTTCGGAAACATTTCAACTGTGCCTATTTCCGCCAGATCAATTTCGATCCGCTTCAATAGCTCCATACCAAGCTCTTGGTGCGCCATCTCTCGACCTCTAAACCTGAGTGTCACCTTGGCTTTATCCCCATCATTAAGGAAACGTGTCAGGTTGCGTAGTTTGACCTGATAATCTCCCTCTTCCGTTCCTGGTCGGAACTTCATTTCTTTTACCTGCATGCGACGTTGTTTCTTTTTTGCCGCCGCCTTACCCTTTTTGGCCTCAAATACGTGCTTACCATAATCCAGAATCTTACAGACTACTGGGCTGGCCTGAGGTGCAATCTCCACAAGATCCAACTTAGCATCCTGGGCTGCTTGTATCGCCTGGGAAATGGGCACTATGCCCACCTGCTCTCCATCCGCGCCAATTAATCGTACCTGCGGTACGTCAATTTCCTCATTTATTCGTGACCGCTTAGAATTTTCTTTGATACAAAATCTCCGTCATATCAAGCAAGGACGCGGATTATAGCAAAAACACGAGATTCGTCATCTTTCTGAACACACTTTCTCAACAGGTTTTTTCAAGCGAGACATCCAAGTGTCGCGACATTTGAATCGCAGGTGAGAAATTTTATAATCTCAGGCTTAAGCCACTGAAAGGGGCACGAGGATAGTCCTACACCGCGCACCTTTAACTCCAGTCTTGACTGATAACCGTTAGACTATGTCCAACCCTGGAACGTCCGATAACTTGCTGCTATTTCTTGGAGGTTACTGCGGTAATTCTGTATGCGTAGCCTCATAAAATAAATTGGTAGGAATGGTCGGATTCGAACCGACGACCCTCGCCTTGTCGAGACGATGCTCTAACCAACTGAGCTACATTCCTAACTTACCCCGGCCATCTGTTAGGTTCGGGGAACCACGCATTACTCCATGTATGCTGCTCGTGATTCGCGCCGGCGATAATTTATCAGCTCACCTGATTTACTTCAATGATCTTGATTTGATTCAACTCCTTACAAACTGTTGTCGAAGCTCCTCAATCCGGTCACGCAGCTGTGCCGCTTCTTCAAATTCCAATTCTTTCGCGTGCAGGAACATTTGCTTTTCCAATATAAGGATCTGCTTCTCCAAATCGTCCAGACTTAGTCCAGCAGTAGTTCTTAGCCTTCCATTCTTTACCGCACCTTTCTGCGTATTCTTCCCGCTAACACGCGCTCCTTCAAGAATGTCGGTCACCTCACGCTTCACGCTGAAAGGCACGATATTGTGCGCTTCATTGTGAACCATCTGTTTAGTGCGGCGGCGATCGGTTTCATCCATGGCTCTCCTCATGGAATCAGTCACCTTGTCTGCATACAAAATCGCTTTACCATGCAAATTTCGAGCAGCACGACCTATGGTCTGGATCAACGATCGATCCGATCTGAGATAACCCTCCTTGTCTGCATCAAGGATAGCCACTAGTGACACCTCCGGCATATCCAGGCCCTCACGCAATAGATTAATACCAACAAGTACATCGAACTGGCCTGCCCTGAGATCCCGAATGATCTCTACACGTTCTACAGTATCGATATCTGAATGCAAATAACGCACCCGGATACCATTCTCATCCAGATAGTCGGTCAAATCTTCCGCCATACGTTTAGTAAGCGTTGTAATGAGTACTCTTTCATCTTTCTCTACCCGCTGCCGGATTTCTGATAAAACATCATCAACTTGGCTCTGAGCTGGCCGGACTTCTAACTCCGGATCTACAAGACCAGTGGGGCGAACCACCTGGTCAACGATTTGACCTGAATATTCACTCTCGTAAGGCCCTGGTGTAGCGGAAACAAAGATCGCCTGAGGAGCAAGCCCTTCCCATTCGTCAAAACGAAGCGGTCGATTATCAAGCGCAGACGGGAGGCGAAACCCGAATTCAACCAACGTCTCTTTTCGTGAGCGGTCACCCTTGTACATCGCACCCAATTGGGGTA
>MDSZ01040110.1_pt1 | contig 11240 bp, 7 predicted proteins | sample 811201 | NCBI WGS metagenome assembly MDSZ01 (sample SAMN05326647, study PRJNA326480) | marine metagenome | isolation source: seawater | place: Indian Ocean: North | collected 2010 | reverse complement strand
TACAAAGATGGCAAAGAAAGCTAAAGCTGAGTTATTTAACCTGACATGTGTTATGAACACTGATGGGCATATCGAACTGGACTATCAGGCGGTAGACCCAGAGGAGTTTGTAAAGACGATGGAACGTGGTTTTCCAGAGTATGAGGGAACGTTTAAAGTTGCTAGTCTCGTTCGTTATCTACGAGAGATAGGGGATGACGTGATGGCAAACTCTAGCCGCTACGTTTAGTTGCCCCTGCAATCTTATCAGCGTATGTAATCTTGTCACGAGGCGGGGCTAGTGCTGCGAACGCTTTGTTCTTACCACCCATAGCCATCTTCGGCATACCTGCAGCAGCTTCAACATTCTTAGACTTACGTTCCTGTGGCTTTGGCATACCCATTGGTCTAGGCATGGTTTGTTTAATCACAGTTTGCTGCTGTGTGCGGTCAGCCATAGGATTCATATCTGACATCATCTTTGTATCAGGACTCATGGGACTCCTGACTGTAGAGCCGTAGGCGTAAGCTTTACGGCCTTTTTTATTCTTCTTCATCATCTGTTTGCTCCTCTTGTACCGTACCTCTGGACATATTAATCTCACGCATTTCTACGTTTTCTTCTTCTTCTGCAGCTTCAACTGCTTCTTTCAGGGTGTCAGGAACCTCTTCTCCCAGCAACTCCTCAAGGCTAGGTAGTCCTTCGTTTCCACTGCGAATGAGTTCCGTCGCTAAGTAATTTTGTATACGTGCAGCAAGCAACTCTAGTTCGCTAACTGGTATTTCTGCAGACTCTGGTCGCACGAGTATATTGTTAATAATCTTAGCAGCTTGTCTATCGTTTAATGCTAGATTTACTAGCGTCTGATTCTGTGCTAACATAACACGAGTTGATACTTCAGTAGCTAAATACAAGGGACTAACCATACCCCTTGCTAAGTTAAACACACGAGCAAACATACTATCGATTGACATACCTCTTGTATCAGGGCTTGCACGGAATCCATATCCATTACCTGATGCTATGTCAGCCCACAATGCCATGTCTTTCATTTCATCTGCGTGTTCTTTACCAAGTATAAACTCCATCATTTTAAACTTGGCAGGGTCATTTACGTTATCTATTAAAACTGTTATATCTTTCATTTCTTGAACAACAGGATTTAAACCACTACCATGAGCATACTTAGTTCCTGCTTTACCATACAAGCCTTTAACGTACATGTATTTTAAGCCTGTCATAATTTCTTCACGTTTCATGCCGCCTGCTTCAAACTGACGTATAGCAGTCTCAACGCTTTCAGGTGTTCCTTGAACGAACACCCTTTCAAAAAAACCTTCAGGATTTTCTACCAGTTGCTGTATGCGTTGCATTTTTTTTGTAGCACGAGCAACCTCATCTACTTCTTGCTGTGCTGCAATTTTCAGTATACTACCTTGTTCTTCAACGTTCTGCTTAATATCCTTAAATGAGTTACGAGCAGCTTCACTTCTTCTTAAAAGGTCATCTGTTGACGCTGCAAATCCTCTAACTCTATCACCCATACCAAGAATACGAACACCCTCTGTTCCATCATTCTCTATAACAGGGATAGTAAGTTCTTTTTCTGCTTCTAAAATACGTTTAGCACGAGCGAAATCATACTTTCCATTAGAGCCTTGTATTGCTTGCACTGCTTCACGAGCCTCGTCAGGTCTTTGCCCAGCTAGTAGGGTGCGAACTTCTGTTAAAGCTTTTGTCTCATTTCTAAACTGTGCAATCAAACGTTTTCCTATAAGAGCTTCTGTAAGAGATTGAGCAGCATCTGCTGCACGACGTTGCATAGGGTCTCTTAAATCAAAAGCGTACTGACCATTGACCTTTTCAGCACCTAAAAAGAACATGATACGATTTTTTTGTTCTCGTATCTCATCCTTCAATTCTACTATACGAACTTCATCTGTTGTGTCAGCCATCTTTTGAAAAGCTTTTGCAATACGTACAAAAGGTGCTTCAGGACGACCATTAATATTTCTGTAGAAATGTTTTCCTTCACCGGGAATCTGTTCAGAAACATCTTTACGCTGACGAGCGTTAACAACATCAGACATGTAGCGTCCTTTGTCCATCTGATATCCCATAATTCTTTGGTATTCAGAACGTGCGCCTCGAACTAAAGAAGCAAGCTGTGGGTCTGTATCTTCAAATACTTGGTCAATAACTCTTGTATAGGATTTAGCAATCTGTGATGCTTTATCAGGGTTGTTAGCTGCGCCAGCATCTCTAAAGTATCTGTAAACATCTTCAGCTTCTTCTACAGTTGCATCAAAATATTTAAACATATCCCCCGCTTCTTTAGAAGCATTGTCAATGGCATACATAGCGAACTCAGCGTAACTACGCGAGTTTATGCTACCATTTTCAAATGCAACACCTACCATTGCATCAACTTTCTTTAGGTCACCAAATTCATTGACCAAACCTCTTTGCGCCATCGTTTCAAAAGTACGTTCTAAGTTCTCACCTTCATGTCTGTTAAAAAACTTACGTCCACCGGAAAACAACATACTAAGAGGCTGACCTTTGTATTCTTCTGAAAGGTCCATCATCCCACGAACAGCACGAGTCATGTCTATACGAACAGGTTCTGTTGAACCCTCTGGGCGATACTTATTTACTTCTCTGTACGCTTTAGATGTCAAAGCTTTGCGTCTACTAAATTCTATATCAAATAGTTTGTCTGCAATGGGACGAACACCTTGAATGAGAGACTTCTCATCCATAACTTCGGCAGCACCTAAAAGCGCACGAGCCTGAACTCTAGCCCCTTCATGCAGCTTTTGAGCAACTTCAGCAATCATCTTTGCACTGTCAACTGTTTCTCTAACGTCTTCTGGCAAGATAGCTAATTCTAGTTTTACAATCCTGTCAACAGTATCTTCATCAATTTCGTCTGTGCGATTGTAAAAGTCATTTAACAACTTTTGTATTTCCTGACGTTTAACATTTAAGTTAGCTTCACCGTTAGTGACAACGCCCTCTAGCTGCGTTAGCATAAGTTGCAAAGGTTCGTTGCTCTCTAACTGTACGCCTTTCTTTGCTAGACTACCGCGTATATTACCTAAAAGAACACTCATACCTTTGTAGTTGTCTTCTTCTGCTTGCATAGCTTTTAGTGTAGCATCTAAGCTACCGGGCTTGGTTAAATCACTAGGTTTTACAGCCTTTCCGTTTACATATTGAACGGCGATAAGAGGCGCGAGTCCCGTTGCTTTTGCAAGACTGAGATGCAGAGTTTGCATATTTGCGGCAATCTCTTGATACGCTTGGTCTATCTGTACTTGGTCAGTAAGAGGATTACCTGTTTCATCAGTAAGATAGAGGTCTTCCATACGCTTTTGTGTGCGTGACATCATCTCATTATAGCGACGCAAAGAATCGTATGCTCTGATTCTTGCTTCGGGTTTCATAGCAGCAAATATTTTTGTCATAGTTGTGAATGACTTTATCTGTTCGTCAGTCACAGCTTCACCTGCATCTGCCATAGCACGACGCATTGCTCCTTCATCGCCGCGAACCAACATACCTTCTGTAATAAAAGGTAAGTAGCTTGCGTTTTCTAATGTGAGAGCAACGTCTTTAATTGTGTTGTCAGTGGCTTTGTTAAGAAGAAAAGTACCAGATTTAATCGTCCCTCTGAAAGCAGCAGGACCTACAATAGGTGCAACAAGAGGCGTAACAATGGTGCTTAGTGTTCTTGCTGTATCTTCATCTAAGTCTAAACGGTCCCAATCCATAATTGCAGGAGCGTAGCCCACTGCTGTTGAAATTATAACGTCATCTGCTATTAGCTTACGAGTGTAAGGGTTGTTTATAGAGCCAGTGCCTCTCGTATTTTTGTAGGTCTTAAAGTTGTTTTGTAAAGTTTGCAATTCTTTTTTAGCATCAGCAACTTTTTGAGGTGTGTTTAATTTAGACCAAGGACCCGCCATGTCTATGTCTGTTTCCAAACGGTTAATGTTTGTCAGGTAAGTATCTATAGTATTAAGGTGTTCATTTACACGACCAGCACGAGACATGGACTCTTTTTTAAAAGGACGTGTCATCCCCTTCAAAGTTGCTGCAGCCCATATTGGACCAAATAATTTAGTTACAGCAACGCTCTCTTGTTTAGCTAAAATCTTATATACTTCAAAATCTGTTTTGTCAGCAAAAGCCGTAGGATTGTTTTTACGAGCGTCGGTAACTTTATCAATATACTTTTGTCCTTTACTGATGCTACGTAAAGTGAGACCTAATGTAAAGGGTGCTTGTGTGCCAAAAATAGTAAGTGCCTTTTCAGTTCCTGAAAGGTCGTTATAAGCAAGTTCAACAAGAGAGCGTGAAATTTCAGGTGGCAAACCAACGTCTTCAAGCACCTGATTTCCGTCTTCATCTAACACAGGCTCTAAAGATTTGTTTCCCTGTTCATCTTCTTTAATTTCAAACTTAGGTCGTTGATGTGTGACAGACCAAGCATCTTCGCCAAACCTTTTAATAAAACTTTCTTTATACCACTCTTGAACACGTTTATCTGCGCTACGAAGCACTATGGAATCTTCTAAAACTTCTTCGTACCCGCGAACTATATCAGACGAGCCATAGCCAGACATGACGCTACTGAACGCAGCACTGAAGTCTTCTGCGTTACCCGTGTCTGGATTATCATTTGTTAGCATCTCATACAAACCTGCTGCTGCTCCCGTACCCATAGCAGCGAGGGTAGGTAACCTTGCAATATCTCCGGGAATGTTCTTTAAGCTACGTGCCAACTCGTCACCAAGATTACCAGTTCTAAACTCATCTAAGATAATGCGTTGCCCAGCAAGCGGAACGGGTGTGTCTTTTTGAAAAAGCTTTGCTATGTTTTGACTACGTTGCACAGCAGATTTAAACTTTTCTTGCACCCATAAAGGTTGTGACTGAACTTCGACAGGCATCCGAATTGTTTCATAATCAGGCGCAGAAAAAGGAACAGGCAACTTGTCTTCTTCTTGTTGCTGCACTTTTTGAGTTGATGAGTAGTCTAAAAATAGTTTACTTTTGAACTGAGGGTTTTGCCTTGCCTTTTCTAAAACAGAGGGTGTTATAAGAGTCCCCCCTATCATTCTAACACCCTTTTGATTTATTTCATCAGCGGTTGTAGATGACATCAAGTCTTCAAAACCACCTCTCAAGTCTTGTTTACCTGTGGTCTGCGCTTCTAGGTCAGCAGCCGCCATACTAGGCAGGTCTAAAAGAACAGGGCCAAGACTTATCTTACCAGCACCAAATGCGGAACTTTCTATTGCCCGTATAGGTTTTTCCATAGATGTTGGAAGTCGGTTAGGGTCTTTCTGTGTCTGCTCTAACTGCTCTTCAACCCGGCTAATATCTACCATTACTGTGCCTCGTAACCTTTGATTACTAGTTTACCGTTTGCGTTTTTTTCTGTGATTACCTTGTAGGTTGTCGGGTCATCCCCAAACTTAAAAAGACCTTCTCCTACTGAGATTTGTTTTTGTCCTGCGAACATGCTAGGACTAATCAAAGAGGCCGTATTCTCTTCTGATTTAGGTTCAGGCGGTGGTGCTGGTAATCCTGCATCATCTTCTTTTTTTTCAACAGGTGCAGCAGGACCTTTACCAGAACCTGCTGTCTCGGCTAGAGGGGGCATGTTGTCCCCTGTAATTTCAACAGACTCACTACCAGTTACGAGATAAGCCTTGCCGCCCGGTATCTGGTGAACCCGTGTTCCTTCAGGAACTTTAAATTGAGATGTTATATCTGTATCAGCAGTAAATGAGGACGGGTCTACTTTGGGTTTAGGAGATGGGTCTTGGTTTTTGTTTTTAGATGTAGTATTCTTAATTTGTCTGTTAAAATCAATAACAGGTCTAATTACTTCCTGATGAACTGCTAACGCAATTCGGTCACGTCTGTCAAAAGTCTGGTCTTGAGTTACTTTATACATATATGATAGTTTGTTTCTTTTCTCTTCAGCAATTCTTATTGTTGTTGCTAGACTTCCTTGTGACTGTGCTAAAGAAGTTAAAAGACCACCCGTGCCTATTGTTCTAAGTGCGTTTTCAAAATCTTGGTTTGAAAGTCTACCAGCAGGGTCTGCAGAACGAGCGATAGCGACAGCCAAATTAAATTCTAATGTTTCAATCTCACCAAGAGTTTTAGATAGGTCGTAACCCTTAGATTGTGCAAACTTTGCATATGCAGAATCAAATCTAGATTGGTCGAAGTCATCCGCTAAACCCCCTTCTTGAGATACAACCTGACTTGTAAGTTGGCTAATTTGACCTGTGGGGGAAGTTAAACCTTGTAGGCTAGAAAAAATAGCTCTAGCAACACCTGATTTACCCAACTCTTCTCTCTTATCAAAAAGCTCTGTACCTAATTTCACAGCTAAATCAGTGCTTCGAAATCCGTTTGTAATTTCTGTGTAACGCTTTTCACCGTACTCTTTTCTTACATAATCTGCACCGCTTTGAATTTCATTATCTTGAAGCCACTCCTGACCAACCGGAAACTTTTTTAAATCTGCAGCGTATATCGGATAAACCGCAGCAATCATAGCATCTTGGTCAACATCTTCGCCACCAACTTTCATAAGGTAGTTTGTAACTGCCCTCATGGTGTTAGGGTCTGTTGTAGTTTTTTGAAACTCTCCAACACCCATGACATAAAGGTTGGTTGCATGTTTCATAGACTTTATCTGCATACCTCTGTTGTCATTGTAATGAAGACTTTCATGCCTATTAAACAAGTGGTGAACTGTTTTGTCAGGAAAAAACTTTTGTTGAAAAGCATTTGCATTTTGAAGTTCATTATCAGTTAATTCTATTTTTTTAGGAACTTGTGCAACCTGACCATTTGCTCTTGTTTCAGCCATCGTTCCTACAAATATTTCATTACCCTGAATAGCACCGTCATTAACAAGCGTATCAACAGTCGCTGTTAAATCATCGTGTTGACCTAGATTTAATGCAGATGCAAGTTCATTTCTAAACTTGTAAAGTTCAGGAAAAAACTCACCGGGACGTGTGATTGCAGATTGGTCTTTACTATTCGTCTTGTAATTGTTAAACAAGAAATTCTGCCCGTACATGTCTATGTTCTTTATCATCTGCATACCACCATCGCGGTCTTTTCTAACGTAGTGGTCTAGTGTGGAAGCATAGTAAGAAGGGTTGCCTAACGCCGTGTTATACCCCATCAGGTAGTTTTCTGAAGAATCTCTAGGGTCATTTGTATCTACAGAGAAATTCCAAGCATGAGTTCCTACTTTGTGTGTGTCGCCCACCTCTCCCACTAGGTTAGCCAACGCTGCATACTTTTTAGGGTCATACTCACCTTCTTTACCATACGCTTTATAGAGCAACGGAATAGACTCGGGCCGAAAGTTTTTGCTATTGATTGCGTCTGCAACAGACTTCGCAAACTGTCTGTCGAGTTCAGCAGCGTCCTTCTCTCTTTGCAATTCTGCTTCACGCTCGTTCTTTCTGCGTTCAGCCGTGCCTTCCATATAGCCAGCGGCAACATTCAGTAGAAAACTACTACTCAGCATCCTGCTCTCCTTTCTCCATAGTCATGAAGTTAGGTTCCTGCGAACGTGCCATGTTACCAGCACGGATAGTCGCGTTTAAGTTCTCGCGAACGTAGTTAAACATCTGGGGATTGTTCTGCTTCATCATACGCAGGAATGTTTCCGAGTCCATCTCTTCCTTATCTAGTTCGTCGCTGTTTTCGAACAGACGATAAGGTATGCCCTCTTCTTCTGCCATATCTGCAATCATAATAGCCAAGGGACCTTTTAACAACAGCCCTACGTCTGGATTGAACGTGCCTTTTTGAAACTGCGAAAATAACATACCCTCTACAATAACCTCTACAGACACACCAACTATAAGCAGCTTCATCATCTCCTGCTTCTTGCGAGGCTTCATGAGAGTGTCAACTAACTTATCAAATATAATGTCAGGATTTGTGTGCTGTGGGGGTTTGCCCCAAGGCCACCTTGAGTTGTCCTGTGTTAAGGAGTGACCGGGTGGTGCGCGGTTAAAATCATCAAATCGTTTTTGTACCACGATGTTCTCCTCAAGTTATTCTTTTAGCTTTCGTTGTTCGTTTTATACTCGCAGATTCAATAGGAGCTGGAGCCTTGCGTCTTATGTTTGGTCGTACTACCGTTGTGTCTTGAGTCATGCGCTGTAGATTAGATTCGAAGTTTACCTGTTTCATACGGCGAATAATTGCATCACGATATAATGGATTTTGTGGTCTCCAACGGGATTCTGAGGCTGCTGCACTGGTTTGCTTTGCGCCAAACCTTGTTATGTTAGGTCGTGTGAACTGTGTGCGTTCAAACGGGTTGTTGGCCCCTTCTCTGTTCATTTTTTGAAATGCTTTGAAGCCTGCCTTACCAAGGTCAAGGGCAGTGTCGAGAAAACCACCCCCTCTGCTAGAAGTATCTATGTATTTTCCAGTAGCCGTATCGTACACACCACTCTCTATCACATCCCCTAAGAAGAAATCCTTCCCATCTTCAAATATGCCCGTAAGACTTTTGAACAAATTAAAACCTTTAAATAAATCCATTACTAATCCTATACATCAAGATTTGCAAGCCAATTTCCGACCATTCTTGCAAGGTCATCTTTCTGTTGTTTACTATATAACTCGTTACTATTTGCAAACTGCATAGCTAACGTCCCTAAATCGTGTTGACGAGACAGTTCGTTCTCACCCTTTTGGAAGTTCCAAGCAGCTTCGTCACGATATGCCTGCCATAGATTATTCAGGGCGTTCTGAACAGCATTGTACTCGTTCTGTACGTTGATACGATTTGTTTCGTTATCAAGTGCAGTGTTTGACGTGTTGACTTCCCTACGCCACGTAGCGTTTGATTGGTCGACAGCAAACTGCATGTTCGCATTGAACTTGTTCCGCGAATCGTTTAAGGTTTCATTAAACTGCGCCATAGAGTTTGCTTCTGAGACATTGAACTGTTCCATAGAAGCAACACGGTTAGCATTGGCTGTGTCTACCTGTGCGCCTAGTTCAGCAAAAAACTCTTCTACCTGCAACTCATTCTTGGCGTTGAATTGTTGACGAGCGTTCTCTTCTGCAGCATCTGTAAACAAACCTTTAAGTAAGCCCTGATATGTTAATGTAGCAGACTTTTGTTCGTTGTCAAGATTCTTCAGGTCGATAGATAGAAACGCTTGTGCGTTAGTCACCTCTGCTTTTAGACGAGCGTTGAGATTTGCTTTGTCCATAGAAGCAACGACTGCTGCATTTTGCAACACTGTTCGTTGTTCGTTGTCAAGGTTCTTTAACTGGATAGCTGCATACTTGTCAGCATCCTTTGCTGCAATCTGTACACCCGATTCCATCAGGGCTTGAGTCATGGCGGCTGCAGCCATAGAAGAAGCACCCATACCTCGTTGCTGCATTAGGGCGTTTACTTTGCGAACTGCAGGGGATGCCCAAGGTGGCATGGGACCGCCAGACTGTAGGGAACCCATGAGTTGACCTAGCTGATACTGAACGGTGGCTTTTTGGTCAAGTTCCTGTGTTGCAGCAACTGCTATAGCACCTTGAGATAACTCTCCTTTTACAGCATCAGGGTCGATGTAGTCTCCTACGGGGTCAAACCTAGCTGCTTCTGCTGGACCTAAATCTTCTATGTCGGAGCTTACGTCATCTATTTCTGATATCTGACCTACGGAAGGGTCAGGCTTCTCTGGTGCAACGGTTTCCGTGGCTGTTCCTTGCTTGGCCTCAAGAGGGTCACCGGGGTCTAGCTTATAATCTTGCGCTAACAACTCGTCATCTTGAACTTCTTGCTTAACTGTTTGTGCAGCAGGAAGGCCAGCACCCGCAAGAGTTCCAACTTCAGTTTCAAGTTCGATGTCTGTGTTGATAGTTTTTGGCACGGTGTCTGCACCCGGTACTGTAGGCTGATTAGGCGGCGTTGTCACAGGCTTTTTAGGCAGAGATGTCATATCTACTTCCTTGTCGCATTAATTATCTTGATGACCAGATACGTGATGGTCAGAATACCAACTGCAAGTGCTATCCACTGGTTTAGTACGGGCAACCAGAACGGTGCTGACAGACCGCCAGTGGCGATAACGAAGTCATCTGGTTTCATCTTAATCTGCATCCTGAATGGTGTTACCTTCAGCTACCCACTCAAGGATGGCTGCGTAGTGACGGTTGGCTGGGTCTAAAGGAACTTGCATTTCAACGCCATCAATAGTGGCAAACACCCTTGTGTTGCCGCGTTCTGGGTATAACTCTGCCGTTCCGTATTTTGCTGATGTGACATTCATTTTTACGTTCATTTTTATGTCATCTCCGTATCCGCAGTTGCTGCTCCACAATACGGATTAATAGCACCCATGTAAATACCAATCCGTTCTTGTGAATTGTATGAAACTGTATCTGCGCCAGTTACACGAGTGCTAGCAACGTTTACTAATGGAGTTGCTCTCATCCTTACAGGACAATCTAGAAATACAAAACCATTAGCAGAGCCATATGCAGCACCATAATAAATACTGCTAGTCCATTTTGCGAAGTATCTTTGAGACCTAACCAAATCATCCGTAAATGACCTATGCTCAAATGGTGTAGCCTTTTTGCCTACTTCAAGCTGTACTCCTGTTATATGAACAGTTGAGTTTGCAGTTGTCATATTATTATTAGTTGTAGGTGGTGATTGTGCTGATTGCGAATGGTCATCCCAAATATCATGTGTTCTACCAGAATCAGTATAATCTGTTCCTAGTTGCATGTGCATAAATATATTCATGCCTTTGGTGCTATCATTGTTTATTGTAAGGTTTGAATTACCGGGAATTAATTTAGTAACTCTTGTCCAAGTATCTGCTGCTAAAGTGTACTGAAAAGTAAATGCTTTAACAGTTCCAGCGGCTGTTCTAAATTGACAACTATAAGTTCCAGCTACAGAAGATTTAACATAAAATGAATAAGTTAGAAAACTTGATGATGAAGTATAATCCCATCCACTATTAAGTAAATCTTGACCTTCTAAAGTAGTATATGCTGAAAAAAACGCATCAGTAGCAGAAGATGCTGTCGTAACTTCATTTTTGTAAGATTTAGTAAAGCCCTCACCAGACGGAACAGTTGTGTCTTGTGATTGAGTTACCGCAATTGTTCCAAAGGAATTAATAAATCTATCTACCGTTTGAACACCAACAGTTGTACTACTCGTACCCCT
>MDSZ01129556.1_pt1 | contig 11241 bp, 16 predicted proteins | sample 811201 | NCBI WGS metagenome assembly MDSZ01 (sample SAMN05326647, study PRJNA326480) | marine metagenome | isolation source: seawater | place: Indian Ocean: North | collected 2010 | reverse complement strand
CCAGCAAACAATAATGACGATTATCAGACAGCAATGAAACTTGCTATGAAAATGATGAAAGGTGGCATAGAATACCAAGCACCAAAAATGAAAAAAGACTTATACGGCAAAGATAAGATGGAATCATTTGAACAAAATATGGATATGATAATAGAAGGCACATGGTCATTACCAGAAAATGACCAAGAAGCAGAAAAAATGATAGAACTAATGAAAAAGCCTATAAGACTAGGAAAAGAGGGTGAAGATGCCACAGCGGCAATTTCGTTTGCTTTAGGAGATGATGAATTATATGATGATCTTGGTTTTGCTGGAGATAATAATCCAGAAGCAGATGCTAGACCTATTATTAAAAAATGGATAGAAGGTGCTAAAGATAGATATGGAGATCCATATACGGAGTTCCTTGAAAAGATACATGATGAAGTTACAATGGGTCCAAAACAAGGCGAATTAGCATTAGGCGATGATGTTGAAGCAGACAAAGATATTGAAGAAAGTAGATATAAAGACTACTTAATGGGCATGGAACAAGATGCCGCTGAAATGTCAAAGGAAGAATTTTTACAAAAATACGGCAAATCAAATGAAGATGAATATGATAGAGTTAGAGCAGAAATGAAAGCACAAGGTATGGAAAGCACAACAAATGAAAGTGAAACAAAAGTAGAAGAGCCAGTAACAGAACCTCAAGAAGGTGATAATGAATTAGCAAAAATAAAAGACATGGCAGGCATAGGGTCAAATCTTAAGGCAAATTTTCCAACTACGCCAAGAAGTCTTGTGGCAAGAGAATTAAATAAACTAAGAGAATTAGAAACACAATCCTAATAAAAAATTAACATACTAGAATAGCACCCATTGGGTGCTATTTTTTTATTCAAAAAAAGATAAATTATTTACTTGACATGATAAATAAAAGTGTTATATACTATAACAATAGTATGTATCTTAGGCATACATAGGCTAATAATAGGCACATAAGGAGAAATAAAATGGCATCTTTGGCTGAAATACGTGCAAAACTTAAAGCACAAGAATCTCGTAACGAGAGAACCGGCGGCGGCGACAACGCAATTTACCCACATTGGAATATACCAGAAGGCAGTACTGCTGTAGTACGTTTCTTACCTGATGGCGATCCTAACAACACATTCTTCTGGGCAGAACGTTTAATGATACGTTTGCCTTTTAGTGGAATAAAAAATGACATGAATAGCAAACCTGTTGTTGTTCAAGTACCATGTGTTGAAATGTGGAACGACACTTGTCCTGTACTTACAGAAGTACGTGGCTGGTTTAAAGACTCTAGTCTTGAAGATATGGGTCGAAAATATTGGAAGAAGAAGAGTTATATCTTTCAAGGATTTGTACAAGAAAATCCACTAACGGAAGATACTACTCCGGAGAATCCTATTCGTAGGTTTGTAATATCTCCAAGCATCTTCAATTTAATCAAAGATGCACTTATGGATCCAGATATACAGGAACTTCCTACAGACTATACAAATGGTTTGGATTTTCGTATCACAAAAACTACTAAAGGTCAATATGCAGACTATAGTACAAGTAAATGGGCACGTAAAGAAACTGCTCTAACAGAAGCACAACAAAGTGCTATTGAGACACATGGTTTGCATACATTAACAGATTTCCTTCCTAAGAGACCTACAGATGTAGAGTTAAAAGTTATTAAGGAAATGTTTGAAGCAAGTGTAGATGGTCAACAATATGATCCAGAAAAGTTTGGTGCATATTATCGTCCATATGGTGTTGAAGCACCTGCAGGTTCCCAAAGTACATCTACTGCAAATGCTACACCAACACCTGTTGCAACACCTAAAGTAGAGCCTGTAGCAGAAACTCCTGCTCCAACTACTACACCAACTCCAGCACCACAGAGTGAAACAGTAGAGGCTCCAGTAACTACTGAAGCAACTACTCCGCCGAGTGAAGGTAGTAAAAGAGCAGAAGATATTCTTGCGATGATAAGAAATCGTCAAAGCAACTAATATTAAATAGTTGAGGAGTTCCGGCAAAAATCTCCATACGGTGAAAGCGAGATCTCCTCAACTTTTTTATTAGAATTACATGATGTATGAAAAATTAAACGTTAGAATCGAACTTTCTGCTAAAACAACTTCTATTAATCCTCAAATAGAAGTTTTGCTTAATCAACAAATTATAATATCAAAACAAGAAGTAAATACTAACAAAGTTTTAGAATTCGATTTATCTTTAGAAGAAAATAAAGAATACAATCTAATACTAGATAGAACTAACCACGATGGCAGAAATCCGCAATCGTTAACGTTCGAAAAATTTTATATTGATGAAATAGACTTAGACAAACTACTTGATGAAACATATTTTTATCCGCTATATCCTCAACCTTGGCATACACAACAATTACAAGCAGGGCACGACTGGCCTGAAGCACAAAAAGGTTGGAGACAATGGGGATTTAATGGTCGTTGGATTTTAAAATTTTCGACACCATTTTATACTTGGTTACTTGATAACACATGATAAATCCTAAAAGAAAATACGAACTATTTAGACAGAATAAAAACTTTTGTGTAGTACCATGGACTAGTTTTGAAGTTTGGACCAACGGTGATATTAAAACTTGTAGTGTAGGGAATGAAGTATTAGGCAACATTAACAATTCAGACATTAATAGCATTATGAATAGTGAATCTATCAAACGTATTAAAACAAATATGCTTAATAACAAAGCAGATGTTAATTGTAGACAATGTCATCATCGAACTATACAAGAAGATAATTTTACATATTTAAGAGATCACTACAATAGTAAAGCAGAAAAAGAAGATATAAATTATGATGATATTAATAATTTTGATATAAGATTTGTAGATTTACATTGGTCAAATATTTGTAACTTAAGGTGTACTATGTGTGATCCTAATCAAAGTAGTCTTATTGCTAAAGATGAAAAAGTTATAATAGAACCTGTTAACGATAAAAGTATAGAAAGCATAATAAAACTACTATCTGCTAACGAAAGTAATTTGCAAGAAATATATATGAGCGGAGGCGAACCATTTTACATTCCTCATAACGTAAAACTATTGCAAACACTTAGTAACAAAGATATCCCTTTAAGAATAAACACAAACATGCATTGGAACAAAAATAATAAACTGTTTAAAGAGTTACTAAAGTATAATAATGTGCAACTTACAATGAGTGTTGATGCATTATATGAAAAGTTTAATTATATTCGGAACGGTTCTGATTGGAATACTTTTATAGAAAATTTTAAATTTATAAAACAAAATACTAATTTTGAATTAAGAATGAATAGTATTTTTAGTGTAATGAATGCTATTGACTTATCTGAAGTTATAAATTATTTTTACCATGGAATTGGTATAAAAGATATTACGATTAATACACTACATCGACCTAAAGAAATTGACTCGAGAAATTATCCAACTAATAAAAAAATATCAGTTGTAAAAAAACTTCAAAAAATATTAAAAACTATTGACGAACAACATGTAAATCTTATTGGTAATATTAAAAATTGTATTAGTCAAATAATGTTACCAAATAACTATTCCTATGAACAAAGACTAGAACAAATTACAAAAAAACATTTAATCCCTTGGAAACACATGTTTAAGGATCTCACATGAAAGCACTTTTAATAGGTTGCGGAAATCAACGTGGAGAAATAATAATAGATGCTTGTAAAAAGAATGGATATCAGGTTACTAATATTGGGTCAACTGAAAGTAGCCTATGTAAAAATATAAAAGTTTCTTGGCAAGATTTAGACCTAATTACATTACACAAATTATTACGTAAAGTTGATGGCACAATAGACTTTATATTTTTTAATCATAATGCTACTACTTTAGGCCCGAATGATTTTACTAGTAATACTAAAACTTTAGACTTATGGAAAACTACAAAAAATTGGACACACAGTTATTGGTTAAGTTGTCAATTACCTTATGTTTTAATTAAAACATTAGAAACAAAACTTAATAATCAATCATTGATAGGCTGGATGCTAAGTGGATACATAGACAAAAATAAAGAGGGCGTATATAATCATCCAGATTATAGTGGTTACAAATACACAAACTATATGTTAATGAAAAGTTTTAAAAACATATATTTTACATTTGGCATCAATCCGGACTTTGCTGATTTAAGTAACATCTTTGATAAAGTTTTCAAGAAAGAAATATCTTCTGGAGATTTTATATGATTTATAATAGGGAACTATTACAGCCAAAATTATGCAAAGTCTGTCAAGTAGAGGATGAATATATCTATCCTATTTTTAAAAATGCAAGTAGTTCCATTTTTGAAATGTCGAAAAAAGTTTATGTGAATAAACAAATTTCATCTATAGGTTGTATAACAGTGTACATAAGAAATGCAGAGTCTAGATTTAACAGTGGTGTTACTACGTATTTAGAACATAACAAAGATTTAGATAAAAATACATTAATAACTTTAATAGAAAGGCAAGAATTAATGAATAGTCATTTTATGCCTCAATATTTTTGGTTACATAATCTAAGTAAGCATTACAAAGGAAACTTACATATAAAAGATTTTAATGATATTAATTTTACAATCGATAGAAACTATACTCTAATAAAAGAAAATGTTAAAATAACGCAGGACTGGATGAACATAGACAATGCAATTCTAAAAGGATTTAAAAATATAATTACAACATTTAAAGATATTAACAAATATTTAAAAATAAAACATGGAACTTTATATAAAAAATGTATTGTCCAAGATTAGAACATTATGCTAGATTAAATGCTAACGGTAGTATCGGAATGTGTGGTCACATGGTAAAACCAAAAACATTTTCTTCATTTGAAAAAATGGAAACTAGTGAGTGGAAACGTAGACTACTAAATCAAATGCATAATGACATCTGGCCTATTGAATGTAAAAGATGCAAAGATACTGAAAATATTAAACAATCTAGTATTAGATTAGATAGTATTAAACGAGATAAGTTATTGTCAAAATTTCGTAAGGATTACATACAACTTGGTGGCACACTAGATAATTATTGTAACAGTGCATGTGTTATGTGTAGTGAAAATTTATCAACTAAAATAGGAAATTTAAAAAAACATCTGGTTATAAAAGATAACTTTGATTTATATAATTCGTTACCTCATGATAGAATTGTTGAACTTGATGTTAACGGAGGAGAACCTAGTATTAGTATAAATTACAATAAGTTGTTAGATAATATTCCTAGCAATGTAAAAATAATACGGATAAACACTAATGCAAACCGGCTTATAAAACAACTAAAAAATATACTAGATAAAGGAATAAGTGTTATAATAACAGTAAGTTTTGATGGAATAGGACAAGTGCATGATTATATAAGATATCCAGTAAAATGGAAAAATTTTGAAAAAAATTTATTAACCTATCGTGAACTAGTATCAAAAAATAAACTATTAACTTTGGACACTTGGACAACCGTACAGGCTCTTAATATTAATCAATTAAACGACATAAAGGAATATTGTAGAAAATTTGAAATCAGACACGAATTTGCTTTACTAGAAAATCCATTACCATTAAATGTAAAATATAAAAATAAATTTACAATAAAAGCAAAAGAACAAATGCCTAATAATATAGCAATAGATAGAGACAACACAAAAGAACTAGAAGCATTTCTAAATTTAGAAGAATCATGTCGCCCTAACATAGAAAGATTTTGGATATGAAAATAGCAATTACAGGTCATTCAGCAGGTATAGGAAAAAGTTTTACATCTTTGCTTGAATCAAGAGGACATCAAGTAATAGGATTAAGCAGAAGGAATGGAAAAAATATAAGAAGTTTACATAAGATTTTAGGCGACATTATAGATTGTGATATGTTTATTAACAATGCACAAGAAGGATTTGCACAAACAGAACTACTATATAAAGTATGGCATCAATGGCGAGATAAAGATAAGTTAATTTGGATTATTGGTAGTTTAATAAGCACCAATTCGAAAGTAGATGAAAATTTAGAAGAGTATAAGTTACAGAAACAAACATTGGATCAAGCATTTGTAAATTTAAAAAATCAACCTAGTAAATGTAAATTAGTAATTATAAGACCTGGAGTTGTGGCAACACAACCACACAACAATGTTGGAATAGATAGTGCTGATGTTGATGCATGGACTAAAACAATTTGCGACATGTGGGATAGCAGTGTTAAAAATAATTTATATCTGCAAGAAATTAGTTTAAGGTTTAAGAAAGGATTAATGCAAATTGGATCCTAAAAACGCAATTAAAGGAGGCAGTTTCTGTCCACTACCATGGACTGGATTTATAATGAATCCAAACGGTCAAATTAAAAATTGTGTGTTGGCACAAGAAGAAATTGGTAATGTTAATAAAAAATCGATTGAAAATATACTAAGTGATGATAAAAATTTAGAAATAAAAACAAATATGTTACAACATAAAAAGCATAATTCTTGTAAAGGTTGTCATAATTTAGAACAAGGAACTAAAGGACTAAATGTAAGAAGTGATAGATATTATTATTTACGTAGCCTAAGTGCAGTTCCTTACTCTACTTATACTTTGGATAATTTTGAATTGAATACAATAGATATGAGATGGCGAAATACATGTAATTTAGCATGTGTATACTGTGGACCAGAATTAAGTAGCACTTGGGCAAAGGAGATAAACAAACCAATTATAGTGGATGAAGAAAAAATTAATGCAACAAAAAAATACGTTTTAGAAAGGGCACATAATTTAAAAAATGTTTATCTTGCTGGAGGTGAACCTTTATTGTTAAAGGAAAATAAAGAACTGCTAGACAAATTAAACAAAGACTGTACAATAAGAATTAATACTAATTTAAGCAACTTAAAAGGCCCAGTCTTCAAAAGTGCATCGTCCTTTAAAAAAGTCCATTGGACTATAAGTGTAGACACTATGCAAAAGGAATTTGAATATATACGTTATGGAGCAAAGTGGAAAGACTTTATTGCAAACTTAAAAATAATAAAAAATTTAGGACATAAAATAAGTTTTAACATGTTATGGTTAGTTTTAAATCCGTTTTCTATATTTGAAACAATAGATTATTTTAGAAAAGAATATGAAGAAAATGCATTCATAATTGGCCCAATTACAAGTCCATCTGCATTAGATATAAGAAACTGTAATAACTTTGTTTTAGATAACATAAGAAGTTTACTAATTAATAGAATGGTAAGAAGTAATAAAAAATATTTATTACACAATAGTTACGAAAATATGTTCAAACACATCCAAATTCCATTCACAAAAAAACCAAAACAGACTATAAATTTTTTAGATAAATTAGATAGTAGAAGACATTTGAAGTATAAGAATATATTTGACATTACAAAGTATCTATAATATAATTAATAATAGGCTCATAGGAGATAAACATGGCAAAACCTTTTGATGTAAGTAAATTTAGAAAAGATATAACAAAAAGTATAGACGGATTAAGTATAGGATTTCATGATCCAACAGATTGGGTCAGTACAGGAAATTATGCACTAAACTATCTAGTAAGTGGAGATTTTTACAAAGGCATACCTATGGGTAAAGTTACTGTCTTTGCTGGCGAAAGTGGTAGTGGTAAGAGTTACTTTTGTAGTGGAAATATTGTAAAACATGCACAAGAACAGGGCATATTTGTAGTTCTCATTGATAGTGAAAATGCATTGGATGAAACTTGGTTACATGCTTTAGGTGTAGATACAGATGAAAGTAAACTACTTAAATTAAGCATGAGTATGATAGATGATGTTGCTAAAACAGTGAGCACATTTATGAAAGATTACAAAGCAATGCCAGAGGAAGATAGACCTAAAGTTTTATTTGTAATAGATAGTTTGGGTATGTTACTTACTCCTACTGATGTTGATCAATTCGATAAAGGTGATATGAAAGGTGATATGGGTAGAAAACCTAAGGCACTTACTGCACTTGTGCGAAACACAGTAAACATGATAGGTAGTTATAATGTTGGCATGGTGTGTACTAACCATACATATGCTTCGCAGGATATGTTTGATCCAGATGATAAGATATCAGGTGGACAAGGTTTTATCTATGCAAGTAGTATTGTAGTTGCCATGAGAAAACTAAAACTAAAAGTTGACGCAGATGGCAACAAAACAAGCGATGTGCATGGTATAAGAGCGGCATGTAAAGTAATGAAAACTAGATACAGTAAACCTTTTGAAGGAGTACAAGTGGAGATTCCTTATGAAACAGGAATGAATCCTTATAGTGGACTTATTGATTTGTTCGAGAAAAAAGGAATATTAGTTAAACAAGGAAATAGATTAAAGTACATTACTGCAAAAAATGAAGAAATACTCGAATATAGAAAAGCATGGAATGGTGAAAAATTAGAAATCATTATGAAAGACATGAATGATTTAGATTTGCTAAGTATAGATGATGTTGAAGAGACAGTCTCAGAACCTAAACAAATTTTAATGGAAGATAAGGTAGCAGAAGAAAATGGAATACCAAATGGTTAAAGACATTTACGAAACAATGAAACTGTACATTCCTGCAAAAGAAATGCAAAATGCTACAGATCAATTAGTAGATGTATTACAAGAACACTTACCAGAAGAAGAAATATATAGACTACGTGGTTTGGATAATAACATTAGTAGAAGTATAGATGATGCACTTGGCGAACCAGAAGAGTTTTATGACGAAGATGAATTAGATGATTGGGAGTGATGTTTACTTGGTGGAAAAAAAGAAAACAACAAAAAGAACACAAACTTCGTTTGGAAAAATTAAAAAAGAATCCATGGAAAAGAATAGATAGTGAAAACATGTCAGAAAAAGAAAAAATGGATAAAGGATTTAACGGAAAAACGTATAGTATAAATGGTATAGATGTGGATTTTTAATGAGTCATACAGAATATAAAACATCTATTAGTGATGATCCATTTCATTTCAAAGTGGAACGTGATATAAGTGCTTTGCCTGATATTCCTTTTAACTTTGGTAAAGATACTAAGCAGTCTAACATTCCATGGCAGGATCTTAACAAACATCTAGTAAACGCTAAAACAATCACCGAATTAGGATGTGGCACAGGTTGGTTGTGTAAACGTATAAAAAATAACTATCCACATCTAAAAGTTACAGGTATTGATTTGTCTGAAACTGCTATACAAACAGCAGGCGCTAATAACAACGACATTACTTGGCAAGTAAAAGATATTTTAAAGTATAATAAGAAAGCAGATATAATTGTAAGTGTAGGAGTATTACATCATATACCAAATTATGAATTACAAGCACTTATGGAAAAGACAATTAACTTAGCAAACAAATATGCTTTTATAGGTTTGTATCATGAAAATAGTAGGCAGGCTATGTTTGATTTTTTTGACAGATATCCTAAACATACACATCAAAAACTGTTCAAAAAAATGGTGCCTCATATGACTAGCGACACACAAAGAGCAAGTTGGTTTAAAGATCAATTTGAACATCCGTACGAAGTGTCATCATCATTGGCAATGTTTAAAAATACGGCAGTCAATACCAATACAAAACTTACCTATTGTAACTTAGATAAAGATGATACTTATAATTACACTATGGATAGATTAGAAACATATGAATTTGTAAGTGGCTTTATTTACGGAGGATTTAAAAAATGAAGTGGCTAAAAAATTTAATTAAGAAAATAAAAATGGAAATTGCCTACAGAAAAAGGCTAAAAAAAGCAAAAGAAGAAGATCCTTTTATATACAAATAGGAATTGTAAATGAGTCAATGGTATAACAGAATAGTTAACAATCTAGCAGAGATCCCACAGTTTATTGGACATTTTGAATCAGAACTAGAAGATGCAAAAAGAGAATGTGGAGTCAAAGGCATAGTAGAGCGTAATATAAGTGCTTTGCCTGGTATAACAGAACAACGTTTTAATCAACTGCAAGAAGTTGAAGCAGTATTAAATTATTTGAATATACAATTAAGAAAAATAAGACGTAAACATTTTCAAAAGTATTTGGAGGGTTATGCCAGAGCATTAACAAGCAGAGATGCAGAAAAATATGTAGATGGTGAGGACGAAGTAATAGACTTCGAAGGCATAATAAATGAAGTTGCACTACTACGTAATAAATGGCTAGGCATTATGAAAGGATTAGATGCTAAACAATGGCAACTAGGACATATAGTAAGACTTAGGACTGCTGGTATGGAAGATATAAAAATAGAATAATGACAGAGTTAACAACAGGAATATATGAAGCAACTAAAAGGATTATAGGGCATAGTAGTCTTACTTTAGCAATAATATTCTTTGTTGGACATATGATTATTGCAATGACTGTAGTAAGTATTATTACAGGTGCAAGTATTTGGGAGGCAGGTGCAGTAGCAGTTGTTGAACCAGCAATTAATAGTGTTTGGTTTTACGTACTTCATCGTGTATACAAAAAGGTCACAAGTAAAAAATGAAATGGTTTATAGTGGCATTACTGTATCTTCAACCAAATGTAGAACCTCACGTTGTCCTTAATTCAGATTACGTATATACTTCATTTGAAAAATGTCATAAAAGTATGATTGAAAAACAATGGGAACTAAGAGATAGTTTAGTTAACAAGTTTCCCGAATTAGATTCACATACCAAACATTACACAATGAGATGTGTAAGTGAAGCAGGCGCCATAGAGATATTAAACACGTTAAAAAATAAAGGAAAGATGCTATAGTTTCGCTCGTATCCTTCGCCATTGCACATCTATTTCATCAGCAAACCATTCTACGTAACTAATACGTTTCATCCAATTGTTTCTATCTGGCATAGCGAGTGGTGTTGTCATTTTACTTCCAACCTCATAAGCAAGACTATGTTCACTTACCACAGAAGGTACTCCATTAAGAATACTAACTATTCCAGCATTACTACTATGACTTACAGTAAACTGCGAATGTTTTAACATGTGTTCTAAGTCGAAACTGTCATAAGTTTCTTGTATATGTTTAGGAGTATTGAATGTTACATTGTTTTTACTGAACCATTCTTTATCAAACTGCCAATGTAAACCTTCTCTAAATCTAGGATGACTCCTAATTACTATAGGTTTATCACTAATACTTCTAATGTCCTTAATTGTTTTCTTGTAATATGTGTTCATCTCAGGCATTGTACGCCATTGTTCACT
>MDSZ01115854.1_pt1 | contig 11241 bp, 11 predicted proteins | sample 811201 | NCBI WGS metagenome assembly MDSZ01 (sample SAMN05326647, study PRJNA326480) | marine metagenome | isolation source: seawater | place: Indian Ocean: North | collected 2010 | reverse complement strand
TAATCAAACAACATTTTATCCAAATAAAGGTAAAGATCGTTTATTATCAATGGTTGAAGGAAGACCAGATTGGTGTGTATCAAGACAAAGAGTTTGGGGCGTGCCTTTACCAATATTTGTTAATAAAAAAACTAAAGAGCCTCTTAGAGATGAAAAAGTTATTGAAAGAATAGCTACAATTTATGAAAAGCAAGGTTCAGATTGTTGGTTCACTGATGATCCAAAAATCTTTTTAGGAGATGATTATGATTCTGCTGAATATGAAAAACTCAATGACATCGTAGAAGTCTGGTTTGACAGTGGTTCAACACATAGTTTTGTGCTTGAGAAAAGGAAAGATTTGAAATGGCCAGCTGATATGTACTTAGAGGGATCAGACCAACATAGAGGCTGGTTTCATTCATCACTTTTGGAGTCTTGCGGAACAAGAGGTAGAGCGCCATTTGAAAGCATTTTATCTCATGGTTTTGTTGTTGATGGCAAAGGAATGAAAATGTCTAAATCTATGGGAAATGTTATATCTCCAGAAGATATTTTAAAAAATTATGGTGCGGATATTCTTAGAGTTTGGGTAGCCTCATCAGATTATGCCGAAGATTTAAGAATTGATAAAAGTATATTAGCTCAACACGCGGAGTCTTATAGAAAAATAAGAAATACTTTTAGATTTATTCTTGGAAATTTAAAAGATAATTTTGTTAAGCAAGACCTAAAAAAAATTAGTATAAATGACCTTGATGAGTTAGAGCAATTTATATTACATAAACTTTGTACTATTGAGGACTCATTTAAAGAAAATCTAAAAAATTACAATTTTCATAAATTATATAAAGAGTTATTAAATTTTTGCACGTTGGATTTATCTTCTTTTTATTTCGATATTAGAAAAGACAGCTTATATTGTGATGAATTAGACTCAAAAAAAAGAAAAGGTTGTGTGACTGTTTTAAACATTGTTCTGGAATGCTTGCTTAAATGGTTTGCACCAATTTTAGTTTTTACAACTGAGGAAATACATAGCCTTATAAGCAAAAAAGAATTAAGTATTCATGAATCTGAATTTGTCAAAATACCAAATAATTGGAAAAATTATTCTTTGAGTGAAAAGTGGTCAAAACTTTATAAAATTAAACAAGAAGCAAATATAGCCATTGAAGCAAAGAGAGCAACAAAAGAAATTGGTTCAAGTTTAGAAGCAGATATTAAAATTAACGTCAATAATAAATATTTAAAAGTTCTGGAAAATTTAAATTTAGCTGAATATTTTATAACTTCTAAAGCTGAAAAAAAACTATTTGATAAAGGTGAAATAAAAGTAGAAGTTAAAAAGGCTTTAGGAAAAAAATGTGAAGTGTGTTGGAAAATTTTAGAAAAAAAATGTAAACGAAAAAATTGTCCAATTTAAACAAAAGTGAATATTTTAGAAAAATTTAAAACTATTAAAAAAAAATTATTAATTATAGAAAATATTTATTTTTTAATATTTATACTTTTAATTTTCTTCAGTGATAGATTTACAAAATTTAAAATTATCAATAATTTCAGTGAAAACAGATATTTTATCAATGATTTCTTAAATTTTGAATTAATTTGGAATCCTGGTGTAGGATTTGGATTATTAAGCATTAATAATCATTTTATTTATAACGCTATCACAGGATTTATTGGAATAATAATATTATTACTAGTTTATTTTTTTCTAAACTCCAAGAGTATTGAAAAAGCAATTTATTCAATGATCATTGGCGGAGCTTTAGGTAATTTTTATGATAGAATTATTTATAAAGCTGTTCCAGATTTTATTGATTTGCATTATAATAACTTTCATTGGTTCACTTTTAATTTTGCAGATATTTTTATAACTATTGGAGTGATATTATATATTTCAAATGATTTAATTATAAAAAAAAATGAATAAATTTATATTTCCAGCAATATTAATTCTTTTAAATTCTTGTGGCTCATTAGGTGAAGCAGGCAAAATTTTAAGAAATGAAAAAATCAAAACCACTGATGAATTTTTAGTAAAAAAAAAAGAACCTCTTATTTTACCTCCAGATTATAACAATATCCCTTCACCAGATAGTTTATCCAAAAAAAAAATAGATGAAAAAGATAAGATAAAAAATATTTTAAAAAAAGGTGAAAAAAAATCAATCGGTAAAAATAAATCTATATCTGTTGAAAGTTCAATAATAGATAGAATAAAATAATGGTTAAAAAAGATTTGCAATTTAGAAATGACTTCCAAAAAAATTTACTAAACTTAAATAATTTCAAAAAGTTTTCCCTAAAATTTAACGACATTTTTTCAAATGTCAAAACAGATATTACAAAATCAAATAATACACTTCATATCCTATCTAATAAAACTGAGTTTAATTTCTCTTTAAAAAAAATACAAAAATATAAAAAAAAATTTAATACGATAGCACTAATAGGTATGGGTGGGTCAATTTTAGGATCTGAGGCAATAAATAGTTTTTTAAAATATAAAATTAAAAAAAAAGTTTATTTTTTTGATGATGTAGATACAAAAAAAATATTACTTTTTAAAAAAAAGGAAAACATAAATAAAACTCTTTTTATAGTGATTTCTAAATCTGGGGAAACAATAGAAACAATTTCAAACTTATTTGCTTTAAAAATATTAAAAAAAAATTCAAAAAATATTATTATTATTTCAGAAAAAAAAAATAATTTTTTATATAATTTAGCAAAAACACTTAATTTATTTTATATAGAACACAACCCATATGTAGGTGGAAGATATTCTGTATTAGGCGAAGTTGGTTTAATTCCAGGTTTCTTAATGGGAATAGATATTAGAAAGCTTAGATCTAGTATAAAAACTTTTCTTATTAGCAAAAAAGAAAGATCATTTTTAAAAGATAGTGTAGTGAAACTGGCCAGTTTAAAAAAATCCAAGAATATAAAAAATATTGTTTTTTTAAACTATGCACCAGAAATGGAAAAATTTCTTTTTTGGTGCCAACAGCTGATAGCTGAAAGTTTAGGAAAAAAAGGAAAAGGGTTTTTCCCCGTTATATCAAATGTTCCAAAAGACCATCATAGCTTACTACAACTATATCTAGATGGACCAAAGGATAAATTATTTTATATTTTTAGCTCATCAGAAAAAGAAAAAATTAAATTAAAAAAAAACAAAAATTTTCAAATACATAAATATCTTAATAAAAAAAGTTTAAGTTTCATTAAAAATGCCCAAAAAAAAGCTTTAATTAAGTCTTTTAAAATAAATCAAATCTCATACAGAGAATTCATTGTCAAAAAAAATAATGAAACTGTACTTGGTAAATTGTTTTCATATTTTATTTTAGAAACAATCATATTTGCTAAACTCGTAGGGATTAACCCCTTCAATCAACCAGCTGTAGAACAAGTCAAAATTCATACGAAAAAATTACTTAGTTAATACAACCAAATATTACTTTAGATCTTCCGTAATTTTTAGTTTTAAGGATTTTAAAAAATTTCTCTAAATTTTCGAACGATTTTTTCTCTCTATGTAGAATTATAATATGATTTTTTTTAAAAAGTTTTTTTTTCTTAATTAATTCTAAATTTTCGATATATTTGTTACTATTAAATGGAGGATCAAGAAAAAAAATATTAAACTTACTAAATCTTATTGTTTTTAAAGTATTTTCTATATTATCATTAAATACTTCGGCCTTTTCAGCTATAGCTAATTTTAACAAGTTACTCTTTAGAATTTTTATTGCATTTTTATCTTTTTCAATAAATACGACTTTTTTTGCACCTCTTGAAATACATTCAATACCAAAAGAACCAATTCCAGAATATAAGTCTAAAATACTTGCATCCTTTATATCAACATTAAATAAATTTGAATGTAGTAAAATATTAAATATATTTTCTTTTACTGAGTCTTTTAAAGGTCTTGTATTTAAATTTTTTAAAAATTTTATACTTTTTTTTTTTAATGAACCACTAATTATTCTCATGCTATTTTATCACACGCCATCCAATATCTTTTCTGTAAAAACCCTCTTTCCAATTTATCTTTCTTAATATAGATGTAATCTTTCTTCTTATATTTTTAAAACTTTTTCCAGTTGAGGTAATATTAAGTACTCTACCACCATTAGAAAATATTTTATTATCCTTTGATTTAGTACCTGCGTGAAAAATATAATCTTTTTTGGATAATTTGATTTTATCAACATTTTTAATGTAAACATTTTTTTTATATTTACCTGGATAACCTTTAGAGCATAAAACTATTGTCATGCATTTTTCTTTTTTCCAAAAAATCGTTGTATTTCTAAGTTTATTCCTTACACAATTTAACAAAATTTTTACTAAGTCGCTTTTCAGCCTTGGAAGAATTACTTGGCATTCTGGATCTCCCATTCTTATGTTGTATTCAATTAAATAAGGCTCATTATTTTTTATCATTAAACCAACATATAAAAATCCACTGTATGGATTATTTTTATTTTTTAATGCTAATAAGGTAGGTTTTACTATTTTATCAATAATTTTATTTTCTAAAATTTTGTTAATTATTGGAGCGGGAGAATAAGCGCCCATACCTCCAGTGTTAGGTCCTAAATCATTTTCTTTTACCCGTTTATGGTCTTGTGCGGTTCCAAATATTTTAAAATTATTTTTATCAACTAACAGAAAAAAACTTGCTTCCTCACCATCTAAAAATTCCTCTAAAATTAATTTTTTTGATGATTTAAATTTACCATTAAATATTTCAGAGCAAATTTTTAATAGTTGATTTTTTTTTTTACAAATTGTCACTCCCTTTCCCGCTGCCAAGCCATCTGCCTTCACTACTATTGGAAATTTGGAATATTTGAGATATTTGAGAACATCATTTTTGTTTGTACAGATTTTAAATTGCGCAGTAGGAATACTATATTTAAAACAAATTTTTTTCATAAAGGCCTTCGAACCTTCCAATTTTGAGGCAAATTTATTTGGACCAAATACTTTAATTTTATTTTTTTTTAAAAAATTAACTACACCTTTTACAAGTGGCTCTTCAGGGCCAACTATAACTAAATCGATATTGTAAAATTTAATTAATTTGAGAATTTTTTTAAAGTTAAGAATATCAATTTTTATATTAGTTGCGTATCTCTCTGTTCCAGCATTTCCAGGAAAACAAAAAATTTTTTTTACAATTTTTGACTCAGACACTTTCTTGCATAAAGCATGTTCTCTTCCACCACTTCCAATTATCCCAATATTCATGTATGAAGGTCTATTATATAATTTATTGATGTTAGAAAAAAAAGCTAAACTTATTTTTAAACACAATTATTTTGAAATTCTTGAAGATGGTGATTATGTTTTGTGTGCGATTTCAGGAAAAAAAATTGAATTAAAAAATTTAACTTATTGGAATGTTGATTTGCAAGAAGCATATCACTCTCCAGTTGAAGTTAAAGAACGGTATAGAAATCTAAAAAAATAATATTTATTTCCATCTGTTATGGGTCCAAATCCATTGGTTAGGATTTTTTATAACCATATTTTCTAAAACAGCATTTAATTTTTCTGTTAAATCTAACTTATTCTTAAAATTTTTTGGATCTAGTTCTTCCAAGAACTCTAATTCAAATTTTCCGTTAAAATTTCTTTTCAAAAAAACAGGAACTATTTTTAAATTGAATTTTTTTGAAAGTTGAGCTGGTAAAGTAGTTGTGAGAGCCTTTCTTTTAAAAAATTTTATTTCATCACCTTCGCTTACTCTTTGATCTATCATTAAAGCTATGCTGTGATTTTTTTTTATGAAATTTATTGTCTCTTTAACACCGTGGATTCCTTTTTTAATTTGATTTTCACAAATATATTTTTTTCTTAAAAATTCCATAAACGGATTTAAGAAAAAATTATTAAGAGGTCTGTAAATTGTTGCCAATTTAATTTTTCTTTTTCTTATTTCCATTGACATTAGTTCAAAATTTGCAAAATGACCTGATACAAAGATTACTGGCTTATTATCTGTAAGACTAATTATATTTTCACTCCCTTTAGCAGATACCAATGAATTATTTTTTTTAAAGTAATCGAGGTAAATGTATTCTATGAAAGTCATCCCATAGTTTTTCCACATACCATTTATAATTTTTTCTCTCTCTGAATCGGTCAATTTATCTGAAAAGATTTTTAGATTGTTCTCAATAATTTTTTTTGACTTAAATAGTGGTCCAACTGATAAAAATAAATAAGAAAATATTTTTCTCGCTATATTAATTCCAATTAAACGCCCAATAATAAATAATAAATAAATAATAATTGCTTGAAAAAAATAATTAATTTTTTTTAACATAAATATTTTTAATTTTGTCAATTAATTTTTCTATTTGATTAATTTCTAAAGAAACTTTTAAGAATTGAAGCTCTTTTTTATTAAAGTGTTTTATTCTGAAGTAGTCTTTCTCAGTCATTAAAATTTGACAATTATTAGATTTAGCTTTTTTAATAATATTATTAATTTCTTTTTCTTTAAAATCATAATGGTCAGGAAAAGCTAACTCTTCTTCAACATTTAATCCATTTTTTTTTAGTATTTGAAAAAAATTTATTGGATTACCAATACCTGCTAATGCCATAATTCTTTTAGATTTAAATCTTGTGATGTTTATTGGTTTATAAAAAGAGTAAAAAATATTTAAATTTGGGTTAATATTTAATATTTTTTTCTCAAAACTATTATTTTTTTCTCCATTAATTACAACCACGTCTACATCTACTAACGATTTTAAACTTTCTCTTAGTGGACCAGAAGGAATTACAAAGCCATTACCATCTAATTGATTTTCGTTAAAACAAATAATATTAAAATTTTTTCCTATTTTGTAGTCTTGGAATCCATCATCAAGTATTACTGTATCGTGTCCTTTAAATTCAGCTTCATTAATTCCTTTTAATCTTGATCTTTCTAAAATTACATCTTTAAAGTAATTTTTTAATAATTCATGTTCATCTAAATGATTGTCGTAAAATTTACGAACTATAGCTGGTCGTTTTCCAATTTTGGATAATTCATTAGCTATAAGCAATGTAGTCGGTGATTTTCCTGTGCCCCCGATATAGATATTTCCAACACAAATGATTGGTATTTTAAAATTAATTTTTCTAGTTAAAGTTTTTTTAATAAAGACAAAAATCACCACTAATAATGTTAATGGAATCAATGCAAATGATATTAAATTTCCTTTTTTTTCCCAAAATTTTGGCTTATTTAGTTTCATAAAATAAATAACTATTTAAAATTTTCATTGTATTTTTAAGAGTTTTATCACCAATATTTTTGATAACATCTTTAAATTGGTCGTTATCTTTTTTTATATCGTTTAAATCTCTTGATATATTTTCTGCTAATTCTTCGTAATTATTTATTTCTTTGGAAATTTTATTTATTTTTAAAATATCGTAGATATCACTAAAATTATATACGTAAGGACCGTGATAAATTTTACAACCTAAATTTGCTGCATCTATTGGATTTTGACCGGATACATTCTTTAATTTATTTATATTTGATTTTCCAATAAAAACACTTTTTGCTTGAAAATAAAAATTATGTAAAACCCCAAATGAATTTATTAAAATTATTTCTTTTCCATTCATTATTGGTTCATCGTTATTTAATATTTGATAACTTAAATTATTTTTTTCACAAATATTCTTTATTTTATAGGTTCTATGAATATGTCGAGGAGCAATAATTGTGAGTATGTCCTTAAATTTTCTTTTTAATTCTTTATGAACATTAATACAAAATATTTCTTCACCTTCATGTGTACTTGCTGCTAGCCAAAATTTTTTACTTTTTAATAAGTCTAAATTTGACTTTTCTGCAATTTTTGAATTATCTTTAATAAATTTAATATTTCCTACAAAATTTATGTTTTTTGCTCCTAAAATATTTAGGAAATTTTTTGTTTCTAGATTTGAGGTTAAAATAAAATCAAAATTACTAAAAATTTTTTTTGATATGGATGGGAAATAATTCCATCTTTTAAAACTTTTTTTTGTAATTCTAGCGTTAATAATTGCCAAAGGTATTTTTTTTTTATTTGCTTGAAGAATCAAATTAGGCCAAATTTCTGAGTCAACTAAAAATAAAAAATCTGGTTTATATGTATCCAAAAATCCTTTAATTAAAAAACCTACATCTAGAGGAAAAAAACGATGGTTCATATTTTTGTATTTTTTAAATTCTTCCACAGCTAAGTTTCCAGAGCTTACAGTATTTGTTGTTATCAAAAATTCTAGATTATTTTTTTTTAAATTTAATTCTTTTATAATAGGTAAAATGCTCTTAAACTCTCCAATGCTAGCCGCATGAAACCAAAGTAACCTAGTATTTTCTTTTTTCAAAATTTTGAAATGACTTCTAAAAATTTTTTCTTTATATCTATTTGGATCTTCTTTTTTAATTATTTTTCTATAATAAATTAATAAAAGTAGAAAAGGATAAAGCAAAGTAATCAATACTCTATAAAGAATTAGCATTTTACTTTAGCTGTTGTTTGTATAATGATTTATATTCATCACAATTTTTAATTAAAAATTCATGATTCCCAGAATTTATTATTTCTCCATTTTTTAAAACAAAAATTACTTCAGCTTTATGTATTGTTGAAAGCCTATGAGCTATAACAAGAGTTGTTTTATTTTTAGTTAAATTTATTATTGCGTCTTGAACAATTTTTTCAGACTCAGCATCTAAAGAGGATGTAGCTTCATCTAATAAAATGATAGGTGATTGTTTTAAAATTGCTCTTGCTATTGAAATTCTTTGTTTTTGACCTCCAGATAACCGGATCCCATTTTCCCCAATTTTTGTATCAAATTTATTTGGTAATTTATTTATAAATTCATCTGCTGCAGCAAATTTACACGCATTTAATATTTCTTCAGAAGTAGCAGTCTCTTTTGCGTAAGAAATATTTTTCTTAATTGTGTCATCAAATAAAATAATATCTTGACTAACTAAAGAAATATTTTTTCTTAAAGATCCTAATCTAACTTTAGAAATGTCTTGATTATCAATTTTAATAACACCGCCTTGAGGATCATAAAATCTTGGTAATAAGTTAAGTATGGTACTTTTTCCAGCTCCACTATGACCAACAAACGCTGCCATTGTTCCACCCTTAATGAAAAAGTTTATATTTTTGATTGTCTGTTTTTCCGTAGTTTCATATTTAAATTGAACATTTTCATATTTTATGTTGTGTTCGTTTACTAAAAGTTCAGGAGATTTTTTATCTTCCTTTATTAGTATCTCTTTATCTATTATCGAGCTAATTCTTTTAAAAGCAGTCGCACCTTGGTAAACGGCCAAATTAATTGTCGCTAAAGATCTTATTGGCTGATATGCCAACATCATGGCAGCAAGAAATGAAAAAAAATTGTTCACTTCCAACTCTCCAGCTTTAATTAACACGCCTGAATATGCAATAAAACCTGCTATCATAAATCCTGTAAGTGTCTCCATTAAAGGTGCAGCTCTTATCATTACACTTGCCGTTTTAATATTTTTTTCCATTACATCTTTAATTACATTTTTTGCCTCCTCATTTACGCTTTCTTCTTTTTGGTAAACTCTTATCATTCTTGACCCCTTAAAAATTTCTGTTAAAAAGGTCACTAAAACGCCCGTAGCTTCACCTGCTCTCCCAACTGCTTTTCCAAGTCTTTTTCCCAGAGATTTTGCCAGTCCTGCAGCAAGAGGCATCATTAGCATTGCAAAAAAAGCCAACTTCCAGTTTTGATAAAACATCACACCAACTAATGCAATTATAGAAAAACTGTCTTTCATTAAATTTAAAACAGCAGTACTAACGAGATTTTGGACTTGACCAGCGTCGTACATTATATTTCCAACATATTTACCGGAATGTCTGTTATCCAGAGTTTGAATATCTGACTTAATAATATTATTAGCTATTTGTACTTTGATTACACTTGAAATTTCTTCACCTACTCTAATAATAATTAATCTCGCTAAATATAATGAAATACCTTTTCCAGCAAAGGCTAAAACAATCAATAAAGGTATTAACCATGATAAAGTTGTGTTTTTCTCAATAAAAATTTTTTTAACTGCCGGATCTAATAACCATGCAATTCCCGAAGTACTGGCTGCTACAATTATTGATAGAAGCAGTGCAATAAAAATTTTATCTAAATAGTTTTTAATGTATTCTTTATAAATTCTTTTGACTATTGATTTAAGTTCGCTAAATTTCATTTTAATTGTTTGTTATAGAAAGTGCTAAAAATAAAAAAAATCCTGTATAATTATTTAATTTAAAAGCATTAAAACAAGAAATTGGTTTTTTTTTGTTAAAGATGTAAAGTTGAAATATCAAGCTTAATATAAACAAAAAAACGAATAAATTTAAAAAATTAAACCTAATCATATATAAAAAATAAATTAAAAAAAATACGGATAAAAAATAAACTGCTGTTACAAATAATTTCATATTTTTTTTAAATTTTATGGCAGTTGATTTTAAGCCAATTATTTCGTCTTCAGACACATCCTGCGCTCCATAAATCGTGTCATAACCTAATGTCCAAAATATGGCTGAAAGATAAAGTAGTATAATATCTTGAGGAATATAATTATTAATTGAAGTCCAGGCCATAATAATACCCCAGTTAAAAGTCAAACCTAAAAATAATTGCGGCCAATAAGTTACTCTTTTCATAAATGGATAAGAGAATGCTAAAAACATAGAAGCTAAACCTAATGTTATAGTTAAAAAGTTAAATTGTAATAATATTAAAAACGCAAGAAAACAAAGAACTAATACATAAATAAAAGATATTTTAATTGATATTCTTCCCGAAGCAATAGGTCTATACTTAGTTCTTTTAACCTTTTTATCAAAATTTTTATCTACAATATCATTAAATATACATCCCGCACTTCTCATGAGCACCGCTCCAAAAAAAAATAATAACAAATGTTCTACAAATAAGTTTAAGTTTTGATCCGTTGAGTAGGCATAAGCTAATCCCCATGAACATGGCCAAAACAAAAGCATAAAACCTATTGGCTTATCAAGTCTAGTTAGTTCTATGAATACCTTTAAATTTTGCATGAAATATCACTTGTAAATATCAAACACTAACTTCATAATCAATTTGATTCGAAATGAATATAGACTACACAGTTGCAGCTTTAATGTTTCCAGCTATACCTTTAATGATGAC
>MDSZ01272291.1_pt1 | contig 11242 bp, 25 predicted proteins | sample 811201 | NCBI WGS metagenome assembly MDSZ01 (sample SAMN05326647, study PRJNA326480) | marine metagenome | isolation source: seawater | place: Indian Ocean: North | collected 2010 | reverse complement strand
CCTTCTCAGGTTTGAACCTGGCTACCACGCCTGAACAATCAAGTTACGCCTCTTGGTAAGACGCGTTTCCTTGCACTACACTAATTTTGATCCGTCGATCAAAAAACTGTAAACTGTTGAGGGATTGACCATGACCCCTCGCGTGTTTATTAAGTAACAACCCTATACTATATATTAGTCTTCATTTGCCAATTTTGCAAAATAAGACATAGTATCGTCTTCATCATCTTTAGCTACCATTTCCTCAGCGGTCATTGGTTCAGCTTTAACGATTTTAGTAATATCGTTTGTTTCCAACGATACCATTCCTGGTGCTGCCACCGGAGTATTCATCTGAGCTTCTTGTTTCATAGTAGGAGCTCCCATAGATGCTTCTTCACCTAGAACTCTCATTAATTTAGCTTTAAGCTCATCATAAGATTTATATTGACTCGGATCAGTGAACTCACCGATTGGATGTAGAGAATTATAAACCTTTTCTAGTTTAACTTCGTCTCCATCATATAATTGACTCTCTTTGTCAAATTCAGATTTATCATAATTTCTATATCCTTCGACTTGTCTAATCTTAAGTTTAAAATTAGCACCAGCCCAGAAATCAAATGGGTTCATTGGAGTTTCATCTGCAAACTGTGGTTGCATAACGTCCATGATTTTGTCAAAGATCTTTTTACCAAACTGATAAAGAAATACTTTTCCTTCGTTAGCAGGATTTCCTGGATCAGATACAACTAAAGCATTAACTACATAATGTAGTCTTCTCTTTTGTTTACGAGCTGTCTCTTTGTCAGCTTCATTACCAGTATTCCATAGTCTAGAATTAAGTTCTCCGACCGGGTCCTGTTGTCCTATTGATGTAAGAGATTTTTCGATATACCAAAGTCCAGTTGGTCCTTTAAAACCGTGGTCCCAATATCGAGCCCATGGAAGTTCTTGACCTTCTGCCGCAGGTAAAAATCTTAATACAGCATATCCGTTTCCGGCTTTATCTACTGTAGGTTTCCAAATTCGTTCGTCTACATAAGATTTTTTATCACCACCGGCTGAACCAGTTGCTTCCGCTGCTTGAATTAATTTGGAGATTTGATCGCGATTGCGCTTTAAATTTTGAAATGACATTTTTGTATGTTCCTTGTATTTACTGAAGTATTAACTGTAATATTATACCACTTTTCAACCGAAAAGTAAACAGGTATGTATATTATATATACACCTATTCAAATAAAGATGAGTCAATCATGTTAGTTTTTGGTAAATAATTCAGTTGCATTGCTTCACTTTCAAGCTTATCTTTAATTATTGGTGAAATGAATTTTCGAACATCTTCAGGTTCAATATTATTCTTTTCACAAACATCAAGTATTGCATCCATATAGAGCATCTCTCCTTTATTGTCAGATACAGTAGCTTCAATAAGCTTAGTGAATTTCGATTTAGTTAAGAATTGATTTTCAATCATTTATTTATTACTCTCAATAAGATAGTATCAGCATTGATCCTACCATTAGCTTCCTTTGTTTTAGTAGTAAGTGTTTTCCATATTTTGTCTATTTGACTATGCGATTTATTTAATACTACTGGCAAAACTTCATCAGGCTTTCGTAGAGATATTCTTCTACTTTCAGAAGCATTAATGTTTTTAATAGTACTACCAGATATTTCAAAACCATTACTACTATTCGTAATATATTCAGTTAAGAATTTATGTTTAGTGTTAAACGTATACAATATAGAAGAACCGACAATTACCAACGGGTTAATAGACATTAATTTATAATTCGAATCCTCCTTTTGATATTGTATACGTTGAACTTGTTTGTCTGCAGCTCGAGGCTTTTTAATTCGTATTTTACGAGTGGCCTTAGCTGCAGACTTTATCTTATCAAGATCGAGGAGCATTTCCTGACAAGATTTGATACGGTGCTTAAGTTCAGGCCTGGACAGATGGGAGTAACCCTCAACCGCCTGTTCACATCGCTTATGATAAGCGTCCTCATAATCAAGAAGCCATCCTTCAAGCACTTGTCGAACCGGTATAGTAGCCGATCCTGACAACCCATGATACTTAAATCTACTATATAGATCAAGTGTCGTTTCTTCACCATCCATCCATTGATCTTCTAGATCATCTAGGTCTGCCATGATGGTATTATTAATTTTCTTATACAATCTTTGTTGTGGTGACAAAGTAACTACATTTTTAATAGTTTTCTTTTTGAGCAGAGATTCCTTATAAAGAGGTTGACCTTCTATAATCTTATTATGAAAATAATTAGATAAGGCACTTTTATAATTTGTAGGAACATCAATATTGTTATTAACACAAAAAGCAGTAGCAGCATGATGTGACATTCCGTCCCAAATATAAGAAGGAAATAAATTTAAAATAGTAAGTTCTTTTTTACCAAATTTTTTCTTAACATAAGTTTTCATCGGATTAATAAAATCTTTTCTATCTAATTCAAAATGGAAATGATTTTTAATAGCGGCAAAACCTTTATCTAAAGGAATAGCATTAATACCAGTCTTAGCTATTTTCTTTATTATTTTTTTCTTAGCTTTTTTCAATTTCCACCTCCATAAATTCCTTCAGATAAATCTCTATCATCTAGTTTTTCACTCATATCAAAAAGTAGTTGAGATTTAAAACCTGCGGCCATATTTAAAGAATGATCAACTAATAAACTAGAAAATCTTTCGCGTCCTAAAGCTCCTAACTTAATGAATAAATCAAGGGCTTCTTGAACTTCTATTTCCTTTTCACTCATACTAGACATTATGCAACCTCTCGATCTTGAATGCCTGCATCAACTGATTTAACAATTGATTTTAATACATTAAGTTCATTAGAATTTAGAGTTTCGATTAACATCTGAATATTTTCATCAGAATAATCTTTAGCCAACTGTTCTAGAACTAATTCAATATATCCGTAATTAACTCCATTATTTTTTTTCAAATCTTCTAATTCTTTAAAAGTTTTATTCATAATTTCTCCTCATTTAATACTAGTATTCTACTACAATTTTGAGGCAATGTAAACAGTTAATTTCAATTTAACTAAATTTTTTTTCATCTGTGACATATTTGTTACAGTCTTTTAAAACTTTACTTACATAGGTCTTATCGTTTAATTGTCTATTAAGACCAGATGGATGAGGTAATTTAAAATGATCTACTTTAATTTTAGTTAAAGCTTCGGACGCTATATTACCTAAAGCAATTACTTTAGAATATTCTTTAGTAGTTTTTTTAAGTAAATCATAATCTATATTTTTTTTAATTACTTTACCTGGATAAAGATACGCATTAGTAAAAGAATAATTTCTGTTTGGTGATATAGTGGACATCCACTCTTCTAACCTACCACCAGTATTAGTCTTTAAAGCTTTTTTACCTAAACCTGGATTTTGACCTATTACTATTATCATTATTTTCTCCTTTCTATATTCTACTACAATTTTAAGGAAATGTAAATAGTTAATTTCAAATTAATTTATATTGATTGCAAATATCTTTATCTAAATGCTTTGAATATTTCTCTTTTACTAAATCAAGGGCTATTTGATTCTCTCGATATTGAACACCAGCATCAATCGCAAAAGCAATATTGTTTAATATTTTAAGTTCATTAGAATTTAGAGTTTCAATTAACATCTTAGTATTTTCAGCAGAATAATCTTTAATTAATTGCTCTAGAACTAGTTCAAGATGTTTCCAATTACAGTGTACATTTTTTTTAAGTCCTAATCTTAAGTATTCTTTAAAAGCTTCATCCATACTTTACTTTATTGCAGCCGCTTCAGACCTTGTTTTAGCAGTTGCTTCACAATACCCCGTTTGTGTTCCTTGTCCATTAATTTGTTTAGCTATTTTATCACAGTCAAAAATACTTCTGTATTCAAGCTTCCTAGAATGCTCTGATTCTACTCCATCGGTGCCAACAATAACTAATAACCAAATTAAAACGTAGTTCATGCTGTTCCTTCATAAAGATAAAAAGACCATAGTTTTCTGCTGCCTTTCATAAAAAAATTATTTTCATTTAATAAATTTGTTTTATGACATTCTTCTAGTCCTTTAGAAAAGGGTACATGCTTTTCAAAAATTACGTTCCATTTCCTTGTCTTTGAAAACATTGACCATTCAGTGAAATGTTGATCTAATTTTTTTCTTACTTGATTTTGATCACTTAAACTTGTAGAAGTAATAATAATTTTACCTCTACATTTTAAATACTTTTTTGAATCTTCAATTACTTTTAAAACTAAATCATTTCCAGTTTCGTCTGCTTTTGGAATATTGTCGGGATACCAATCAGTAAAATCGCAAACGGTGCTAGGAATACCTGACACATCGCAAAATATTATATCATATTTTTCTTTAACATTTTCATATAAATTAGATTTTAAAGCTTTGATTTCTACGTTATTCTTCTCTGCATTCTTTTTTACTAATTCAATATGTTTATCTACTATGTCTAAGGCAGTAACTTCAGAGGCTCCATTCTTTTTAAAAAAAATTGAAAGGGGACCTATGCCACAACCCATATCTAAAACTTTAGCATCTTTTACATTAGGCACGTCTACTATAAATTTAGAAATAGTAGACGGTAAAAATGCATCACTATCATGATATAATTCTAAATCATGAAACTTTATTATATTCACTGTTCTCGTCTCATATTTGCTATATCTCTAGCACTTTGTTTATTAGTAATAGGAACAGAATTACTTTTATGCATAGTTCCTATACCTATTATATATGTTCCAGTGTACTTATTATTTTTACCTTTTACTCCATTCCCTATAGCGTCAGAAGTAGGTATATCATAACGAGCATCGCTGTAGCTAGGTATAGAATTAACATTGACTCTATCAACACTTTTAAAAATTCCTTTCTTTTTAAGCCAAGCATTATGTCTTGCTTCAGCTTCTAAAGTTTGTCTTGACCTTTTACCGGGCTTACGTTTTTTCATATTAAGAGAAGTCATTCCTCTAACCAAATGCATTGTCATTTAGATTTACCTTTAAAATATCTAATATAAATTCCATCTAATTCAGCTAATTCAGGATGTTTACGAATCCACATACCAGTGTCAGTCCCGAAATGCTTTTTAAAAAAATTATCAAGTTTACGATTACCAGTAGATTCATCAACGTTTATTTTTTTAGCTAATGAATCAAACTCATCGTCTGACATAATAGGATCGTCTTTATATTCATAAGCATATGCTGCCAATGAAAGACGAATCCTATTACGTATTTCTAAATTAACCCCAGTCATCATCATGCCAAGTTGTTTGACGCATTCTTTCGCCATAATATTGTTCAGCATATTTAGACTCATCAGTCCAAGAATTAATATTACCACCGTTGTCGTAACGATCTTGATATTGAGTATTGGCCCTATGTGACTTTTGAATTTTCTTATTGAACTTCTCAGCATGACGCTTAATGATAGCAATCCTCTGAGCAGTAGTCATATTTTTTTTAATACCTTTCATAACTCTGCCTTATAATAAAAAATAACAAGCAAACAATATACCAGATACGGTATAAGTGAAAGTGTAGTAAATTATTTTTATATTCTTAATCATTAGTTCCTCTTTAATTATTATAGGAACATTCTACCACAGTTTTTGGCTAATGTAAACAGTTATTTTCATTTAAAGTGAATTTTTTTTATACTGTGATAAAAATGTAACAGTTAACCTTTATAGATTTTCTGTAAATGAGTTTCAAAAGCTTCAACTTTTTTCAGTCTATCAGGCCAAAGAATATACTCTTTTTCTGGATTCTTTTTCAAATTATTTAATAATGGTGTAATAGCATTATATAATTTGTCTAATTTATCTTCTATTGTTGCTGCTGTAGAAGTGACTGTTTCGGTCTCCTTAGTAGCTTTTTGAACTGCTTCTAATTCATTTTCATCAACGGCTGTAAAGCCAAAATCAAATATATCGTCGCTCATTTTTTCCTCTTCTTCTTTTTTCTTCTTAATTTACTAAATAAATTTAATGTTCTTTTAAATATGGTATCCTTAATAGATCTTCTTCTCAGCCTAGCTCTTTCACTTTTGTGAATCCTCTCTGCTCTGTCAGTCATAGTGCCTCCATTAATTAAATGGAATGCCTTACAGTTTAAGCGTAAAAGAGGAGGAGAACCGCATTACTGTAAGACATATCCATCATTGATCCTTTCTTTCCAATACTTTAACTACTTTTATAAAATCGTCATAAGTGGGAACTTCATAAGGACCAAACTCGTCGTCCGCAGAATCTATAGCTCCGCTTGGAGCTTCTATTGAGTGCCACATCTTAGCGTTGTCTTCTTCCTCTTCAACATTACCTATATATGTCCACCCATTATAAGTGTAAGTAGTATATTTTAAATTAATTGTCATAATATATATTCTACCATATTCTTTACAAACTGTAAACAGTTTTTTTAAATTTTTTTGCTAATTCGTTATATCCTCCAATATGATTACCTTCGTCATCATAAACCTGAGGAACCGTAGTAAAGCCTAAAGCTTTAAAATCTTGTTGCTGTTCTCTTGTTATTAAATTCATTTGTTTAAATTCAATTCCCTCTTCTTTCAACAGCTGCTTAGCCATTTCACAATATATGCAATCTATACCTGTATATATCTTATACTGCAAAGCTCTCTCCACACCCACAAGATGCTGTAGCATTTGGGTTAACTACTTTTAAATAAGAACCGCCTAATTCTTTTACATAATCAATAGTACATCCAAATATAAACATTTCTGCCATAGGATCCAAATAAAGATTTCCTACTATAGCTTCTTTATCTGTAGTTCCCCATTCATATTGAAATCCAGAACAACCTCCTCCTTTTACTGACAATGATACATTAGGCTTACCTACATCTTTTAGGTATTCCTTTGCAGAATCAGTTAGAGCTATTGGTTCTGACGTTGTGAATTGTGTTTTCATTTATTTCTAAAGCTGGCACAGCATGGCAAGATGCAACGATCAAATATAAAGATATTATATATTTTTTCATCTTACTATAGCTGCTTTTTCCTCTGTTAATTCGGCTATTCTTTTATAACTATTTTGTAATTGCTCTTGAAGTTCTGCTACATTTTTTTCTAATTGTGAAATTTGAGATAGGGCTCTACTTAATTCAGTTGCTCCCCTATAACCATATTCTGTGTAACTTAATTCTTTAGTTTCCATTTTTCTAAAAGCTCCTCTTGAAGTTTAAAAGCTTCTTTTTCATTAGGGTCGTTGATGTATTCTTCATACGTGTCAAACCAATATTCATCTAATTGTTTACGTAAATATTGTTTTACGTGAACCATTTCATGAAATATGGCGGTTAAAAAATCATCATAACTCTGTTTTTTATTTATCTCTATTATATATTCTCTGTCATCGGATTCAAAACAATTATCCGATTTACTTAAATTTAATGTGATATGAAAATTTCTGTAGCGAGGTATAAGATTCTTAATAGCAAAATCAACAGCATCGGCTGCTAGTTTCCTTTGCCTGGATCCTCCTCCTGTGATTTCCAAATGTTCTAGACACCTGGATGGGTAATGGGGCCTCACCGATAGTTCACTGAACCTAATTTTATTTATCACTAGCTATTTCCTGATTTTCTAAATTCTTTATTAAAGTTTCTAGATAAAACTGATTTTCTCGTAAATAATTTGATATTTGTATTCTACATAATTCACTTAATGATTCACTTTTTAAAATCAATTTTTGAAAATTTAAATTTTCTTTTAATCTACCCTGATTAAAAATTATTTCAACATTAGTATTTAAAGTCATGCTATAAAATATGCGCTAATAAATATATTAAACCCCACCAAGTATATTCTGGTCCTTGGCCGAAATCCATCCAGCCAAGAACAAAAAGAAATAAGATAAGGTATCCAAAAAAATTACCTGTTGCAGCAACCATAATTAAGTTGCCTGCAACATGGTTAAAGGAACATTATATAAACCGTAGTGAGGTGCATCTACTACAGCTTTAGTTCTATTGATTTTTGTAATAGTTCCTCTTATAACTCTATTTCTAGCGTTAACTTTAACACTCTGACCAACTTCTAAAGTCATTGCTGCTTTAGCAGATTCCATTCTTCTGATAAGCTTTTGTTGAGCTTTAACAGTAGTAATTACTGCATTAATTTCAGCTGTGGTTGAAAGCTTTCTAATAGCTTCTGTGATTTCGGGTATAGTATTCATAATTTTCTCCTCTTTTATTATACTAAAGTAAATGGGTGTGCTACTGCACTTGGTTTAACATTATAGCCTAGATTATCAGCTACCCATTCAATGCTGAAGTCTTTACAAATGGCTACAAGGATTTCTTCACATGGAGTAGAATCCATATTATCAATAACAGCTTTAGCTTCGTCAAAAATCTCAGCTTCAATCCAGTTACGAACTTCTACAAAAGATTGACGGTCGTCCATATACATATCAACTAATTCAGGGGCAAAACTTTTATTATCGTCAGCCATTTTTTTGTATCCGTTGATAAGTTTATTCATATTTTCACTTAAAGTTGTCATTATGTCCTCTTTAATTATTTAATACTACTATACTACCACAGAAATACGCGGATGTAAACAGTTTTTTTAACTTTTTTTCATTTTATTTGAAAAAAGTTTAATCTGTTACATTTTTATCACTGTTTTCTTTGTCTTGTTTTATTTGAATTATGACAGTTATTAGTCCTTTATCACTTTCATTTTTAATTACAAAATCTTCTACTATTTTGCTGTCATTTAATAAAGCAACTAATTTATGTCTGCACTCACCCATCAGGGGAGCCTTTTTCATCGGACCTATTATATTTAGGAACATCGTAGTCAGTATCTATTTCAACATTACTACTGATAGGTATTTTAATATTATTATGATTATGATGTAGAATAAATTTAGTACTTAATTCAAATTCTTTAAAAATGCCAGTCCATATAGGTCGCCAATTGTCAGAAAGTCTAAAGTTATTATTGTTATCCCTTAAAGAATCTAAATAAAAATCAGAACAACTTCTTAAATTAAAATCAAATATAGAATCAAAACCATACATATGAATCCTATCTGCTTTTAATTTTTCGGCTGCATAATATACTGCAAAATGACCACAATTAAAATTTGTATAATTTCCTGCATAAGAAGGAATTTTTAAATAAAATTCTTTTATTTGAGGAGCTACTCTTTGATGAAATTTAGGATGTCGACCCATCCAATGTTGAGGTCTATATCCTAGAATCCATTCGCCTGGACATTCTAATATTCCTTCAGTTAATGCATGCATAAATTTAAAATCAACTATACATGTTGCCCAAGAATCAGGAACGGGATATGGTGGTAGATTACAACATAGTTTTAATCCATGTCTTTTTCTTTTTTGGTATAATATTGACCAATCACCGTTTCCTATAACATGAACTACTTTAGCCATCCATCATCTCCTTTATCCGATCTTTTCCCTTCCTGCCGGTCCAATGAATTACTTTCTTATTGGGGTTATCGTTTCCATCATTTTCTATTTGTATTCTTAACCAATTGTATTCGTTAGGTAAGTCTGTAATATAAGTTATCTTTGTTATTGGGTTTAGCATACTATGAAGAACTTCTTGATCTCCTACTCTTGGATTATTTTGACATTCCTCTGCCCATTTTCTAAGTACTATAGGTTTATCTATCATTCCTACTATACCCGAATTATGCCATAGTTCTCCTCTTCTAGTTGTCCATGGTTTATCTTCTACCATAGCTAATTTTCCAGGTTCTAATTTATCAAATATATCGTCTATGCTTTTTACTACCTGGCAATCGGTATCAATCCATACTAGTTTTCTGGCAGGTGCAAATAACATAGTTTTAGGTTTTTTGAACCATCCATCTTCTTTAGTTTTAGACATATTCATTACGGCTGAAACACATTTTTTTACATGAGCTAAAGCTTTTTCAGTAACTCCAAAATTGGCAAATATTAATGGAGATTTATTATGCTTATTGTAATGTTTAAAAAACCATGGAAGCATCCATTCAGTTTTTTCATCACAGCCAGTTACAAATGCTTTATCATACTTCTGAGACACGATATGTTTCTCCATAATTATGTTTAGCATAACAACCTACTTCATTTTGAATAGTAGTAAAACTATCTCTTGCTTCAACCGGCCATGGGTAATATTCCTGTAACCACGGAAAACTATCAACGTTTAAAAAGACATCAGTAGGTCTTGCTTGTTTTTGTACTGCGTAATCTATTAACAGTTTTGCTCCGGCAGGTTTAATCATATAAGCATGTGCTCCACCAAAATATCTTTTATGCATTAATGGATTTATACCTATAGTAGTCGGAGTATTAAATTTTCCATAAGAAGGTTTTCCTAAACTAATGCATTTATCAAATGGTATAATATCAGGAATAGTGTCAACAATTACTGCATCGTGCTCAAATATTATATGAGTTTCATTTGTTTCTATACAGTTTTTCCATAAAGAAAAATGGGAATGAAATGCTGCTGCGCAATTGGCAAGTCTAGAATACTTTTCCATTAGACCTGTTACTATTACTTTATCAACTAATAATTTATCTAAAGGTTTATCATCAGGAGTAGTTGCTTTCCATTTTTCTATTTTAGTAGTCAAATATGGTCTTCTGTAGTCGTAACTAGTTTCACCAGACTTAATACATCTATTAGCTGCTTGTTGACTTAACTCATGGTCTTCTATTGCAATTACATAAGCTTTCATTAATCACTCGTTGTTGATGGTATTCCTTGAACTGCAGTATAAAACGTTGTTACTACTCCAAGTTTAGGAACTAATTGTTTACACATTAAAGCATCATTAGGCCATAGGCCATGTTCTTCAACTAAGTCTATCATCTTCTTAGCTCCACTAGGTTTAATTATATATGCCGAATTTCCGGCTAATCCTTGTGGAGTAGTATGATCGTCTATAGTAGGAATAAACATAAATTCTGAATTAGATGCTTTTATTTTATCTCTATATTCTTTAGATTTTCTAGTCGCAAAGGCTGGATCATTAATTCCAAATATATCCATTGGAGCCCTTTTAACTATTTCCGTATCAAATCTTCTTATGAACTTAGCATCATGTTCTAAGATCATATGTGGTATGCCCTCGTGCGCACATCTTTGCCATAAACTATAATGACTTAAAGCACACGCTATTCTAGCATTTTTATTAGCAGTTCTGTATGCTCTTTTTTT
>MDSZ01139582.1_pt1 | contig 11242 bp, 8 predicted proteins | sample 811201 | NCBI WGS metagenome assembly MDSZ01 (sample SAMN05326647, study PRJNA326480) | marine metagenome | isolation source: seawater | place: Indian Ocean: North | collected 2010 | reverse complement strand
AATCTTATAGATTATTTTGATACTGCTTCTGTAGTTTCTAATAAAGTATTTGTATACTCACTATCCGCTATTTTTTATCTTTTTGTTTCAATTTTATTGCTTTATGAATCTTTAAGAATTCTAAATCTAAAGGTAAATATATTCTTTATTTCCTTAGTATTTATGGGCTCGGGCTTGGCTTATTTTTCATTTGAGAGATACAGCATGACACATGTTTATGAAGTTTTCACTATAGTATTAATTTTTTATCTAATAGTAAAAATTAATACTATAAAGTCTCCAAATATATATATTTTTCTTTTGCCTATTAGCATTGTTCTAGCATTGTCAGTTCGTTTTACAAATTACTATGTTATTCTGCTGCCTTTTATTTATCAGGAACTTTTTTTTAGAGAAAAAGTAGCATCTTATTATAAATCAAAATATTTTACCTCGTCTCTGCTAGGTTCTTTTAGTATTTTTATATACATCAATTATTTAATTTATGGTCAAATAACTTTTAATCCGGTTAATTTGTATTACGGAGATGCATATAGGGTAACAGATTACTTTAGTGAGGTTTCAACCTTTAGCAGTTTCTTTCTCTACAATTTTAAGGTGTTCTCTACTGTTCTATTCTCACAAGAGTTTGGAATATTTTGGTTTAATCCAGTAATAGTTGTTGGTCTTTTTCTCTTTCTTCGTATGATGTTGAAGAGTAGAAATAATTATTTATTATTATTTTCTATTTTTTTTGCATATGCATTTAATTTTGCTTTAGTTGCTGTTTGGTCTTCTACAGCCTCTTCCTATGGGTTTAGGTATTTATTATCTTTAGTCCCTTTATCTTTAATAATATTTTATAGTGTAGAGGATTCATCAATGAAAAAAATTCTAAAAAGCTATATAACATTTTTTTCATTTTTTGGGCTTTTGTCAATATTATTTTTCGAGTCAACAAAGTTTACTGAATTATCGACTGAAGTAATTATTAATTCTTTTGGAAATGAAGATCTATATACTAATCCAACATATTTAAGTGGGGTTATTAAATCATTTATAAATGTTGGTGCTTATATGAAGATAGTTGCTACGAGCTTTCTATTTGCTTGTATTTTGAAGTTTTTATTACTATTTACTTCAAACATAACACTGTTGAACTTTCTTGAAAAATTTATAAATGATAAAGATTACTTAGAGAAATTTGGTACATATCTTCAAACTATTGATGATAGTGGAATACATCAATTTTTAATTACTCTTTTATTAATTGGGTATTTTTCTTTACAGTTAATTAGAAAATCAGAAATTAAAAACTAGTTTTATTAAGAATAATTTTTAAAATACTCATCAATCTCTGAAACTACATATTCTACTAGCTCATTTTCCATTAGAGGCCATATAGGTATTGAAAGGATATTTTTCGATAAGTAGTCAGCATTAGGGTATGATCCACTCTTATCTTTTTGAGTTTTATGTGCTTCTAGGTAAGGGAGGGGTATTGGGTAATAAATTGCTGTACTTATACCTTTATCCTTTAAATATTCCGCTAATGAATCCCTATGTTCTGGAACACATAAAGAAAAATAATTAAATGTAGAGTTTTCATAATCCATAAGTTCAATATTTTTATTAGAAGATAATAATTCTTTGTAATATTCGCCTACTTTAACTCTTTTGTGTAAAAATTTATTCATATGCTCTAGTTTGATAGTTAAAAAATTAGCCTGAATAGAATCAAGTCTAGAGTTATAACCAAAAATAGTATTTGAATATTTCTTTTCTGCTCCATGATTCCTTAACATTCTTGATATTTTGGCTGATTCTTTATTGTTGGTTATAATCATTCCTCCGTCACCGAACGCTCCAAGATTTTTGCTTGGAAAAAAAGAGAAGCAGCCAACATCCCCAATTGTCCCAAGATTTTGATCCATGTATTTTGAACCAAACGCTTGGGCAACATCTTCAACTATAAATAATTCATACTTCTTTTTAAGATCTAAAATCTTATCCATTTCTGCACTTTTTCCAAAAAGATGAACTGGCAATATGCCAATGACATTGTCATCAATTCTTTCTTCAATTTGATTAACATCAATATTTCCTGATTCTTTAAAAACATCTACAAAAACTGGTTCAAACCCAGCCTTCACTACTGCTTCAGATGTTGCGAAAAATGAAAATGCTGGAACTATAATTTTATTACCCTTTTTCTTTAGATTATGGGACACACTTTCAATCCCAATAACTAAAGCATCTGTTCCATTTCCAACAGAAATCACCTCATTGATTGACAAAAACTCTTTTATTTTTTCTTCAAACTCTAAAACAGCTTCACCGCCAATAAATTGGGATTTATCTAACTGATCCTCAAATGATTTAACATAATCTTTCTTTAGGATTTCAAATTCTTCTTTAAAGGAAACAAGGGGGATTTTTTTCATTAATTAAATATTAATAATATTTTTACTTTAAATAGATTTAATAAAGCCATTATTTAATAACCTCTTTGCCCTTTTGTTTATAGTTAAAAAGTATATTAGATAACTAAGTATTGTTGCTAAGGCAGCACCATTTAAACCAATAAAGTTAATTAAAATAACATTTAGTAATATATTTACAAAAAATAGGGTCAATAAGCATTTTGTATGATCTTTAGGAAAGCCTGTTTGTAGTAAGATGTGTTCAAAAGCAAAACAATAAGAAATTAACATAAATCCAAAAATAATTATTAACAAGCTTGTATATCCGTATGTGTTTATGTCACTAAGGAAGGAAATGCTACTTCCAAAGAATTTTGACATTATAAGAATTGATAGGCCGGCTGTAATAGCTATTGAGTATGAAATAAAAAATATGCTTTTTCTATAATTCTTAAATTCTTTAGGATTTTCCAACAATTCATTTAGTTTTGGAGTTGAAATAGTTCTTACAACAGTCAATAATCCTATGTATCCTTCTCCTAGTGCTGAGGTAAATGAATATAATCCAACAAATTTACTTCCGAGAATATAGCTAATGGTTATTAAGTCAATTTTTAAATTTACATCAGATAAGAAACTAGTCAAGAAAGCATCTTTACCATACTTCAAATGGGTTCTAATAAAATCATTTGTCGTGCGAAAATCGGTATTAACTCGTAATAAATTAGCAGAGAAAATTAATTGGTATAAGAACACTGCCATTTCACCAATTAGAAAAGCAATATAAATATTCCCAGTAATATTTGAAGATTCATAAAGATAATTTATTGTAATTAAATAAGTAGCCATTCTTATCGGGCTAGCGAAAGCCATTCTCAAATATTTTTCTTTACCATTTAGAAACCAATATATACATTTATTTAGAGCAAAAAGTGTTATTGGGTAAACTAAGTTGTTAAAGTTAAAATAAATTAAATTTGGAAAATTATCAAAAAATAAAGTAGCAAAAAAGCAAACAATAATTGAATTAATTAAGACAAGCAACAATCCAGCAAATAAATTATCGAAATTTTCATAGCTTGAATTTTTAATAGATGTTTGTCTTAATATTGAATAATGAACTCCAAATGTCCCAAGTTGAGAAAAAATAATAATAAATATATATTGTAAATTGAATAATCCGAGCAATTCCTCATTTCCGATTTTGACTAAAAAATAATAAAGATATAGAGCAATTAATGAAGTTACAAAAAAACTAGATAAGTTTATTGCACTATTTTTTATATTATTCAAAGCTTTTAACTTCTATGTTCAAATGTTTATTTTCTTGCATATCAAACATAAGTCCAAAAAGAAAAAGAATTAGAAATAAAACATATACATTTAATAGCAATATAAAAGTCAATTCTGGTATGGAAGAATTTAAATTATATAAATTTAACAATCTAATTAATAGAATAGGTTGGGCTATAAGAAACAATATAAATGAAAGTAGGTAAGAAATTCCTGATGGAGTTAAATCTCTAAAAATGAATTTTTTAAATACTCTTTTTATAAATAAACCAATTAATAAAAAGGTTAATTTAGGTCCTATATTCCACACCCTAAGGCCACTCTCTTCTTCACCATAGTGAGGAGTGATGTCTACATCGCAGACTCTTGCATCAATAAGATTTAAAAAATGAAGCAATTGCCCTGGATAACCATATCTTTTAATAAGCTTTGATAAGTCTATCTTTTTTAATGCAGAATTATTAATTGCCGTATATCCCATTTGAGGATCCATTATTTTAAAATAACCGGAAGCAAATTTTGTAAATAAGGATAGTAGTGTGTTCCCTACAAACCTGTACCTTGGCATTATCTCCTTAACTTTTTTATGGTTTAACCTATTCCCTTTTGAATAATCTGCTTCATTTTTTACTACAGGCATCACAATATTTAAAAAGTCTTCAGGAAGTGCTTGAGCATCTCCTGGCATAACAACTGTTATGTCATAATTCAACTCAATCGATTTTTCATACCCCGTACGTAATGCTGAGCCAACACCGCTATTTTTTTCATGATTAATTAAAAGTAGTTTTTTATTTTCTTTTTTTAGTTCTTCAACAATCTCTTTTGTTCTATCTGTAGATGCATCATTAATTACAATAATTGAGTCAACTTCAGCTGGAATGGTATTAACAGTTTTTGAAATTAATTTTTCTTCATTATATGCAGGAACAATTACTGAAATTTTTTTTTCGTTAATCACTATTTAAAGACTAATATATTTAATTAATAATTAAAGGAAAAGTTAAGATTCCTAATTCTTTAATAGATTGCTTGACATTTCTAGAATTTCGACAACCTTCATGCCGTGTTCACCGTTATTAATTGTACATTTGCTAGATTCTATTGCTTCTAAGAAGTGTATCGCTTGATTTTTTAATGGTTCACTTTCATTATATTTGATTTTTATATTTTCATGATCAACAATGGCTAAGCTATCTGAATCGATCTTTGTTTTGTATTTTAACAACTTATCATTTTCACTAGTATCTGAAAAGACTATAGTGCCTTCTTCTCCTACTATTACAAATCTTTGCTCTTTAAACGGATGGAACCAAGATACAAAAATATGACCTTTTACACCATTTTTAAACTCAAGACTTGTCAACGATGCATCTTCAATTTCTTTATTTACTAAAGACGCACCTTGTACGTCTAGTTTTTTAATGTCCGAATCTACTACTGATAACATTAATGAAATATCATGTGGAGCAAACGACCAAAGAACATTTTCTTCAGATCTTATTTTGCCCATATTTAAACGATTACTATAAACCCACTTAATTACTCCGAGCTGGCCTTCGTCTACCATCTCCTGCATTTTTAGAACTGCTGGATGAAAGTGTAGCTGGTGTCCAACCATAAGAATTTTTCCATGTTTTTTTGATAGATCAACCAACTTTGAGCATTCATCTTTTGAAAGTGCCAATGGCTTTTCTACAAGCAAATTTAAATGAGGTATAAGTTCCTGAGCTATTGAATAATGTGTTTTCGCAGGAGTTGAGATAATTGCTGCATCTGAAGATTCAATTGCTTCTTCAATATTTTTGAATACATTGTATTTAATATCAGATTTCTCATTTATGGCTATGTCATAAATGCCAGATAGATTTCCAAGCTCATCTAGAACTCTAGCATGGTTAGCACCCCAATATCCAAAGCCAACAACACAAACTTTTAATTTAGACATTCCTCAATTATAACGGCTTTACAAAACCTCAGTTATGAATACTTTATTTAAGTTTTTGTTTTTTTAGCCCCAATTACATATGCATCCCATGCTTTTTCAAAATATACAATTTCAAAATTTAATTTATCCAATTGATTAAACACTTTATCTTTTGAATATTTCGATGTAAAACTTTCTTCAATAATTATTTTTTTGCATTTTTTAAATATGCTTTCTTCCTTAAATAAGGGTTCAAAAGAGTAGCCTTCAATGTCTATTAATAAGTTGAAAGAATTTATAGAGAACAAATTAACTAGTTCACTAATATTTGTTGATTCTATAGTTATAGATTTCTGAGATTTATCCTTTGTTACATAACCAGCAAGGGTGCTTTTTTCTTTATTAAAGTAAACATATTTGTTTTCATAATTTATTGCTTTGTTTATGAATTTATTTTCATTATTTGAATAGATGTTTATATACTTTTCTGAAAAATTTAGCAATTCTAGATTTGGCTCAACCATTATCAATTTTTTCTCATTAATATTTTTTCCAATACGAAAAGAAGTTAACCCGATTGAACTTCCAAGATCTAGAAAGTTATCATCAAACATATTTAACTTATCTATAGCTTTAAATTCATATTTTTCATATAATCCATGTCTTATTAGTGATTTTGTTTCAGGGTCAATTACTTCATTTGGGTCATCAAACTTTACCCCTTCAAAAGTAAAATTTTTATTATATATTTTATTTTCTAGGTTCATAATTAATTGATTAAAATATATTGATCTTAATTTTCTTCGAAAATATTTTGGAATGATTTTTTTAATTAGATCTATCAAATTAAATTCTTTCAAAACGATTTAAACATAAGTTTGAACTCTTCAAATCCCTTAGGTATTGTGAGTTTTTTAGAGTTCTTAAATGCATGTTCTGTGTTCGGTTTAGCTTGCAAAAAATTATTCATGTCAAATATTGATTCAGATGACAAAATTTCTTTAGCGATTCCTACATCTGTAGAAATAATTGGAGTCTTAGTTAATCCACATTCAACAATAGCCTGAGGCCCTCCCTCAATCCTCGACGAAACTATATACAAATTTAGGCAATTATACAACTCATTCATTTTAGAAAAATTTGCCATTTCAAAGTAGTGATAATTAATGTTCGATTTCTTGAATTCATTAATCAAATAATTTCTCCTCTTTCCAGTCAGCAGTACAGTAAGATTTTCTTTTTCTTTTTTAAGTTCTTTAATTATTTTTAAAAACCTATCTGGACCTTTAATTAATTTAGGGCTTATTAGATCACTTCCTTCGGTATCTCTCTGAAATGATCCAACTATAAATTCCTTCGCCCTCAATTGATATTTTTCTCTTAAGGTGTTCTTGTTACTAATTTCATACCAAATATTTTGATTAACCCAAAAAGGAATATAGATTATTTCCTTATTTGTTAGTTTTTGGAGCTCATCTTTGGTTTTTTTAGATATTACATGGTACTTGTCAACAAATACATCTCTTTTTTTGAATTCTTTAATATTTTTATCTTTAAAATCTTTTTCCTCTAGGTGGTGAATAGTGCATAAAACCTTTTTTCTTTTTAGCTCTCTTTTTGAAATTTTTCTCCATACCCAAGGAGATATTATCCAAATAATATCTGAATCTTTTATTTTTTCTGTAATCAAATCTTTATTATAGGTAATCCACTCTTCTCTAAATCGGTCAACAACCCATGATTCGTTAACTTTAGATACGTATATTTTCATTATTGTATTAATGCTAGTTAGAAAAAGAATATAGAATTAACTTTCTTAATCTGAGTTTTAATTAATTTGTATACTGATACCTATATTTATTAAAAGGACTTACTTTCATACAAATTAATTAAAATGATTACTTTTTACAATAAACTTTTAAGTTACTTAAAAATAATTAGAGCAAAGCAATGGTTAAAAAACTTAATTATTTTTATACCATTTTTTGCCTCGGCCAATAATGAATTATTTGAATTATTTGAATTATTTGTAGTTGTTATTGGCTTTTCTTTTGTTGTTTCCTCAACCTATCTAATCAACGATTATATAGATAAAGAAAGTGATAAATCACACCCTATAAAAAAAGAAAGAGTAATTTTAATTGAAGACTATACACAAAGAACACTATCTTTATTTGTTTTCTTTATGTTTTTATCTGGGGTAATTATTATTTTTATTGTTTCAATTGAAGCAAGTTTACTGGCTTTTAGTTATGCTGTTCTTTCTATCTTTTATTCATTTAAAACTAAATACATTAAGTATCTTGACTTAATTTCTATTGCACTTTTTTTTATCTTAAGGTTATATATTGGCGGAGTAGTAACGAGTATTAATATTTCAATCTATACTTTTTTATATATATTTTTTATTTCAATAGGAATTACATCAAGTAAAAAATATTCTATATTAAAAAACAATAAGATTAACAAGAGCAAAGTAAAAGAATTTTTATTTAAAAACTATAAAGAAAATGAGCTTATATTAATAACAAAGTATTCTTTTTTGGTTTCTTCTATAGTCTATATATTTTGGAGTTTAGAAAAGCTATATATAAGTGAATTTAATTTTGTTATTTTTATACTCGCTCTTCTTGTGTATTTACTTTTTATTTGTGAATTTATAAAAGACACAAAAAGAAACAAAACAGAAGAATTTATTGAATTAATTTTTAATAATAAAAAATATATATTGTATTTAAATATTTTTGTAGCATTTAATGTATTTATTGTCTATTCAGGTTTTTAAACAAAGAAACATTACTAAGGCCAACAAGAGATATTCCAATCAATACATGTCGAGGAAAGAATACACTTGGATCATAAATAAGATATGGGAGAAAAGCAGTAATTGAACAGATGAAAATTAAACTATTTTTATCAATAAACTTGTTTTTTATAATATTTACTATATTTACTAATCCTATTAATGCTATTGAAAAACCAAGAATTGATTGCTCGCGTCCAATATTTGAGACAACGTCAGAGTAAAAAGGATTAAAAATCATATAGTTAATATTTCTTAAAGGCTCAAAATTGACATTTACTGGTGTCAAATATGAATTAGTAAACAGAACAAATGATTTTCCATAATAGAAATTATGTAAAAGAGGTAGAAATAACATTCCAAAGTAAACCAGCCTATTTTTTATGTTCAATATTTTATAGTTTGTTAGAAAAAGTAAAATTGATAATATTAATAGATTTGGTCTTACCAGAACAAGAAGAGAAATCAATAATGCGAATAGGTTTTTATTTTTATTAAATTTTAATAAAAATAATGAAGTGAGAACTAAAGGAAGGGCTACTGCTTCAGACATTCCAACAATAAAAACAGTTCTTACAGTGTCAGATAGTAAGAAAATAATCAATAGGAATCTTATTAGTGTTTTTGTATCAGAATATTGAATGACAATAAATACAGATAAAGACAAAAGTAAAGTCCATATAATTGTCCAATTTTCCCCAAACATAATATGAAAAATTGATAAGAAATACCTGTATCCAGGAGAGTAAAAAAATATATTTTCACCACCTTTAAATAAATCACCTTCGAGAATTAATCTAGAAAAATTTTCATATGTTAAACTATCCGATCCACCATATTTAATAAATAGACTATTTGAGTTCCATGGTGCGTCTGTGAAATAATATCTTATTAAAAAATACAAACTTAAAAATAATAAGAATCCATGTTTACGTTCTGAATAAATATACAAGAGTAAAACACAGAAATAACCAATAAGTGTTAATAAAGTAAAATCAAATAATAGAGTTTGACTCAGAATGTTAGTAAATGCTAAAGGTCCAAGTATTAGGAGTAAAATAATAAATGCTTTATATTTTCCTAATTCAAACAAGGCTTCTTTATTTATATAAAAAAGCAAAATAATTACTAGTATTTCAAAGGCATTTTCTATGTCGTTGCTTTTAGGATTAGATTCATTAATAATTAATTTTGCGTATTTATAATTTTTATTATTTTCTAATACATCGCTATAAGTCATTGAAGTTTGATTCTCAAAGTACTCAGTTTTAAAAAATTGATATTGAATTTTAATTTTTTTAGTACTATCAGGAATTTCAATATTTATCTTGTTTAATTCACCATAACTACTTGGGAAAATATTATTTTTATCATTAATTATCACTGTTAGATCACCAATATATTGAATTTCTAGACTAGAAATATTTGTAATATTTTTACTTAATGTCATAGAAAAAGGTAGCCAAAATCTATTTTTATCATAAAAATTATACGCTGATTGATTTAAGTAACTAAGTGGAAAGTTTGAACTATTAACACCAAGATACTCATTATTCTCATTATTTGATGAAAAATTTACTTTATCTAAATTAATAGTATTTTGAGTAAATAATGAATCGTAAGTCATTTCACATTCTCTCTCTTTGAGGGGGAAAGTATAAGTTTCTTTTTTAGGTGTGACTTTATTTTCTACACATATTTCCCACTCATTTGATGGAATAAAATTAAAAAAGATTTTTATTATTAAAATTGTTAAAAGTAGATATATGTTTTTCTTTTCTTTAAAATTTTTATTTAATAAATAAACAAAAATAAACAAAAATATTAATTTTATTTCTGAATTGTATGGAATCCCGGATAAAATATTAAGATTCTTTACTGGGAAGGTATAAATAATACCAAACAATATTAGAATTCTAAATCGATTTTTTGTTAGTTCTTTAATTGCTGAAGGTATCTTTCTATAATTAGTAGTTTCCATATTCTTATTGCGTTGATTCTAGATTTATTTATGCTTAGAACTTTTAATATATTTTTGTTTAAGTCAAATACTAAACTTCCTTCACTAAATGATTTGTTGATTAGGTTTAAATTATTGTAAACCCAATCTTCTATATCAAAAACAAAGCCCATTTTTTTCCTATTAATAAATTCTGGTTTAAAATCTTGTCTTAATAAGTCCTTTAAAAATTTTTTTTGTAAACCATTGTTATATTGAAATAAATTTGTTGATAAGACATACTCAACTAATTTGTGATCTACAAAAGGAGATCTAACTTCTAAAGAGTTAGCCATAGAAAGTCTATCTATCTTTAATAGCATCATTTCCGGAAGAAAAAATTTATAATCAGACAATAGGAGAGATTTATATGGCATATAGTCTGTATTTATTGTTGAGGCCAAATCAAAGTTTCCTATCGAGTTTTTTAATAATAGTTTTTTAAATTTGTAATCGGATAAAAAAGACTTATATGAAGTAACTCTATTTTTTGATTTTGATAGGAAGATATTTCCAGTTCCTAAAAAAGCAGGATACATTTTATAACTAAGTTCGGCGGCCTTTAATAACTTCCAGGTATTATTAATTGTTAATTCCGTTCTATCGTAACCTCCCAGAAGTTCATCTCCACCATCTCCAGATAAGGCAACTTTATATTTTTCAGATATTTTTTTTGAAATAATATATGTTGGAACAATAGAAGGATCAGAATAAGGCTCGTCCAAAGAATCGATAGATTTAAAAACTTCATTATTAATATTTTCATTACTAAATGAAGATAAATAATGTTGAGTGTTGTATTTTAAGGCAGCTTTATT
>MDSZ01259455.1_pt1 | contig 11243 bp, 9 predicted proteins | sample 811201 | NCBI WGS metagenome assembly MDSZ01 (sample SAMN05326647, study PRJNA326480) | marine metagenome | isolation source: seawater | place: Indian Ocean: North | collected 2010 | reverse complement strand
TGGGGACTACCGGCTGATCAATGAGTCAAAGAAGGCCGGCCTGCGCTTTTATCACAGCAAACATTAGTAAGAGGCACCATCATTAATAAAGAGTCGTCAGCTTTTATTTGACTCAGGTCGCATGAGACGTCAAAACTGTACCGTCACGCCCTACTGACAGTTTGGACGAGACCATTATCCTAAATACTTGAGTAGCCTTTTCTCACCAGAACATGTTTAAACGGCTCTAATTCATATCTCCCTCTCCAAGAAGTTAAAAGGCATTCTGCTACACATTAGCCTCAGCGTTCGTGGACTACTGCCCGAAGCAATGAGGCAATCTCACCTGAACGAGCTTGGTTTGAAATGTTCTCAAATGAGGTTACTGCTCGATGCGCTTGCCTAGACATGCTTGCCTCACCAGTTCCAGCAAGTGCAACAAGCGCATCAATTCCACCCGCCGCTCGCCTAAAGTTAGGGAAATAACAAAGCTAGTCGGCACTATGGGCTACACAGGTTCGTGCAGGTATCTGCGAGCAGAGGCTATAGAATTCATGCTTGCAAGAGCAGCAGCACCAAGCCGTCGTACGCTAGCATGCTCGCTGCCCACATTTGCGTCACCCGCTGCATTGACCATGACTTTGAAAGCGTCGTCTCTGCTCTCAGCAAGTGCAACTCGTTTTGCTCCCCTGTCAGATACTGTGAGGCATGCCAAACATCTAAGTGCTGGTTCACGTATGGCTAAAGGCTGATCCGCCTTGGAGAGCCTTATGATAGCCTCGACACCACCAGGAATAACTTCCATATGATTACAATTTGAATCATGAAAGTAAATGGCATTTGCGACAAGACCCATGGCATAAGCACACTCAAGGCTCGCTGGTGCTGATTGATTCCACGCATCTTTGTGTCTCGTTTGAAACACACAACTGGGTTCTAGGTGCGGGTACTTAAAAGGAAGTTCAATACGACAATTGGCGATCATTTCGAAAATTTCTTCAAATAATGGCCCACAACGTGACTGATTTGCTCGGTTAGACCACACGAGATTTGAGAGGGCCCAAAGCGCCGTAGCGCAATCTGCACTACTCTTACGCTCACGTGTGATCCTCCAGAGAGCCTCGACAGCTCCCAGGCGACCAAGCTCAATCCGCAATCGTGAGCTGCAAGCTAAATTTCCAAGTAGCAAAGCAGCAGCTTGCCTTGCTGGTGAATCATTTGCGGTACACAACATCACAATGCTGTAGGCAAATGATCTCTCATCGGAAACGGAGGTGCCTGCAAAACTTCTCATGCCTCGAGAAGCAGATACAAAAAGTGAGCTCGTATTATGAAGGAATGAGTCTTCGAGATAAAGATTTTTCCCTCCTGCCGCAGCAAGTGTGTTTGCTAGTACATTGATTACATTTGTTTGCATTTGAGTTGCTTTATCAGCATCAAGCAAGTTGCTGGAGTTGATATTGAGGAACTTCAGGAGAAGTTCTACGCCACCAGTAGCTACAAATTTGCGAGAGTTTGGTGCATGCAGCGATAGTAGATTGGTCAGTGCGCATGTTGCTGCCTCGATGATGTCAATTAGTTCTTCATGTGTTGCGGACTCCCAGGATACCCGCAGTATGGTCGCAAGGCACTCAATTGTTCCAGCAGCTCCTAGTCTCTCTTGGTTGCATTGTTGCTGGAACGCCATATTTGCTGCGGCCTACACAGGAGCTGGATCTCAAACACAAAATTTGAGGTGCATAAAACTTTCGCTGATCTGCGCGTGACACGCCAGGATAACCACCTCAGGATTGACATGATACATCAGGCTACTGACCATTGCAACAAGACCCTGCACTTTTCCAAGCAAAGTAGCATTCTCCGCAACAAATGATAGTGCGACAATGCATGAAATGGCGGCAATCACGCACTCATGGTCACGGTCACGACAAAATACCATTAGTATTTTTATCAAGGGCGACAAAGAAGTCATATCACCGCAGCTAGCCGCTCGTCGATAGTTGACAAGTTTACTTATATTCGCAAGATTTGGTCCTGCTAGTGTCCTCTGTCTGCGCAGTGCCCATTGTCGACGAGCAACGGCGATATCATAGGGAGTGGTGACATCATGTGGAGTCTGAACAAAAAATTCTGTGACATTATGTTGAGGATGCGTGCCCGTTGTTTTTAGTTTCACATTTGTTCTTTGATTTCTTGCGCGATTTACTGCCACATCTACCCAACGCTGCCACTGCTCTAGTACTTGGAAGCCTAGCAACCGACTATTTACATGACTATTCCAGGTCAATGCGGAAAGGGCTTTGGCGCCAAGGCAGCGAAGCTCTCGCCGGGGGGATCTACACATTGCTGCCAACACGAGTGTGGCTCCATTAGCACCTATACGTCCAACGCTCAAAGAGGGCTTACGTTTTGCAAACGCTGTGTTGTGTGTCTACGCAAGGCATCATTATAGCTTTTGTGTGCACCAGACATCACTGCGACTCGTTGAGCAAAGAAAAGGAATAGTGCTGAAGTGTCAAGGCCAAGAGCCTGTGTAGCATTTTGTTGTCGCCAAATCTCATGGCGGAGGGATCTCCTGGCCTCCAAATCGAGCGCCTTTTGACGATGAAGTAAAGTCTCACGATGCCTGAGCATGCTTTTAATTCGCACAAACCCAGCCACCATTGTGTGCACCCATAGCTTGAGACGGGCTGAATGGGCCCGTTCGTAATAGATCTCATCGCGGGAGCATGCACGTAGTAGTGCAATTGTCTTTGTCAGCTTCAATATTTTGAGTTCCTGCACTTTCTGCTGTGCATGTGCCAAGCCAAGTCTATGTCGAAGTGCTTCACAGAGCGCAACGTGTAGCGCAATCTTCTTCATGTGGGCGTTTAACTCGAATTTGAATTTCATTTCCGCCACGTCGCGCCTAAATACAAAGGTTCGGCAAACAGCCCCTCGTAGGAAGGAAGCGCAGGTGAGAACTTTTGTGCTTCTTGGAGTGCATCACGTTGAGCAAATCGCCGGTCGCTTGATGCTTTACTCTGTGCCACTGTTGCTAATGTCTTAGCGACATTCGCAGCGCGCACACCAGCACTGAGTGCCGCGGCGCTAATCTGTCGGCGAGATGATCGTTCGCTCAGTAGCTGCTGGTGTAGCTCTGCAGCTATACGACAAGCGCGGTTGTGTCCACGCAAACACACGGGTGCTGTGGAAGAATGAGGATTAAATTCTAACTTTTCATGTGGTCTTGTCTGCGTGCTCTTCATTAACCATTGAGACCCCAGGCGGGATTTTGCAATGCGCAGTGGTACATACCGCAGTCCAAGGGGCATGTCTGAGTAGTGATCAAGGGGGGTGGTACTAGCAGTTATACAGTCTGGGTGTAAAACGTCCACTCTGGGAACATGTGTTGTAGATAAAAGTTCCCGGCGTTGCCTCTGCTCATGGTTAAGCGCAATACGCTGAAAGTTCTCTAGTGATGCCAGTTTAGCATAGGTAGCTGCCAGGCGTGCCTCTGTCCTCTTTGAATCTTTAACAAATTTGTCTAGGACTCCGTGGCCATCGTCAAGTCCAGTCAAAACAATCGCTACTGCAGCATGGTGGCCAAGGATAGCCTAAGCTCAATCGTGACAAAGTTTCAAAGGAAAAAAGCACGGGTCAAGAACATTATCACGGTCCACTCGTGCTTCGTCGATTGCAATACGCGCTGCATGTCTCTGATTAGTTGCGTCTTGATCCCACAAGAGCCGCTTTATCTCTGCACGGAAAAACGAAACTTCTTGCTCTTGCCAAATTCTTCTTCGCCGACCTTGTTCTCTTAGATTTTCACAAACACGAGTGACCGCAAGTTTTGAAAAGAGCAGACTCTCAGTATTAGACTTACTTTGATGAGACTGGTGCACGATTGCTGCTTTATGTTTTTCGGCGCAGCAAACTCTCAAAGCATGTTGCAATTGAACCAGCTTGCGGGCTTGATAAGCACGCTCAACTACCTGCCGGGCTCGGACTGACACCGCATGCTGCGCTCCGTTGGATATCCAGTCACCCCGTTGGCGTTCAGCCACTAATTCTAGCTCAACTTGTCGCAAAGCCTCTATTTTAATATCGCGCTTGATAGAGTCACTAAATAGGTTGCCGATGTGTATATGCACATCCTTACGCTCCATCTCTGCTACCTTTGAATTAAGCACGAAAGAGAAATTTTTGTCTGAATCATCATGGCTGTTGTGTTTTGAATGCTTACTCAGTTTATAGCTCCAAAGCTCGACGTTAATGCGCTGTGCCTCGTGGTCAATCCAAGCGTCGGCGCCGAGTTGGGATGCTCGCGTGAGCAAAGAATCAAGAATAAACTCATGAGCTGACATTGACTTGTTGATAATTTCCAAGGGACTTTTTGCAACTTCTTTTGTTTGGAATGCTGGCTTGCGTATCGAGTTATTCTGGTGATGGTGTATTTGTTTGCTTTTTGTAAGGTCAAGGAGCTTTGCAACCTATTTTTTTGCAATATTTTTTTGGTCCAACCTTGGGAGGCTGAAGAGGAACGAACCTCCAGATAGTGTTGTGTCGCAAGTCCTGCTGAGAGTAAAATTTTTTCTGTTATCCCAACCTCGCGAAGTTTTAAGTCCATCTACACATGATGAGGATGCGACAAAAAAAAATGATATTAAATTATTATACAGAGGGTACGCCGAAAGTCACCACAACAAGATGAGATGCCTTAGCAACAGTTGAATGCTTCTGCCGAGACCTTGTTTTTTGAGACGATGCATGAAGATCCAACCTCACGCAAGCCTCTCTTTGGAGTTTTTCATTTATGCATGTACCATCGAGTCCGTGCAAAACTGCACTCGCTGCCATTTTGTGAATGAAGTTTGATTCTGCACTAAACCGGACAGTGGGTCTCTCCGAAACTTTGTCTCGGTTCGAAGATGCCAGCGTTGCCTTTCGTAACGAAATTAACTGCTTTTGGGCGTGTGTCTCTGGCTTCACTGTTAGTTCGGGGAGATTCTCGAGATTGCCTTCATATAAATGCACTGAGTCTATTTGTACACAACATTGATTTTTGACTTTTGAAGTGCTCAGGGTTTTCAGTAATATGTATGATATTTGCCCTAGACGACGACGTGACATCGAAAGCCGCCTTAGCAACTCATCCTCGCAGCAAGCCTGTGTATACATCTTGGAGCAAATACCAGATTTAAAAAAAGAAAAGACGCCCAACCGCACAATCGCTTCCAACTGCCCCCTAAGCTGTTCTGGCGATATACCATCACCATCACTCTCATCAGTGCCAAGGGTAGTGGTCGCACGAAGTAGAGTATTCGCATCTACTATGAAAGGCTTTTGTTTTCCGACGAAATTCCCCGATGAATTTAGTATTGCAGTAGACTCTCTTGCAGCAGGCGCTAGCGCATTTTGAACCTATAATAAGATGTAATACGACTCTCTCTCAAACCCACACGGAGCTTTTACTTCTCGTGCCAACCCTGGATCTCTAGTTTTTGCAATGTCAATTACGTCAACACGAGTTTTTGCTGCTTTGCGGGATTTTTTGGGAACGTACTTCCAGCCCGTTTTACCTGCTGCAAGGTTACGAAGCGACTGCAGGTCAATAAATGCGGGGGTATCGTCTTCATCAGACAAGGAAGGGAGTTGCCTGTGTTCATGATACATCGACACAGTCTCCTCTAAGAAAGTTAGCACCCTCCTTGCAGCTATAGTTGCTGCATTTTTTTTGCGCTCGAGGCGAATAATCCTGCGCTCTTGGCGCTTAGAAAAAAATGCCGCATCGTGAAATGAAGTCGGTACTTCTTCATCACTGGATGAGGAATACTCGTCCGGAGCTGTTTTCGTTCTACTGCCCTTGATTCGCGTGTCTGATTTACTGCTAAATTTCCATGCCGTCTCGCCTTTATCCTGTTGGTTGCCTGTGTCGCCAGCCTCCAAGATGTCATTCGATTCTTCAGCTTGCGAATCATTATGTCCCGGTGGCTTCTGCCAGCTGACTTCGTTAGTTCTTTTATTTTTCCAAGAAACTTGGCCCCATTCGTCGACAGTTTCCTGCCACGAATCAGAAGATGGTTCCCGGACAGCACTTGACCTATGGGGCAAGAGGGATCTCATTCTTTCTATGCATGCCAATTTATATCTCAGTTTTAAACGCATGGGATGGATTAGCAGTTGTTGGCTCTTTGGGGCCTTGCTCATGTCCGTAACTCAGACTCCTTGGAATTTTGTTCTTGGTAACGCTTTCTTCAGAGAGGCCTACTATCATCCCCAAATCATTACGTCCAGGTGGTGGCTCGTACCTGTGGCAAAATGGCTTACCCTTCTGTTGGCCACGGAAAGACAGACTCTGCCCTATGCAGCATTGCAACAGGCGGTTCCCACGCAGCGTCGCCAGTGTCCGAATGCACGTAGTACTTGCGGCCGTAATCATCTGTTTTTTCAGACCACTTTAATGCATCCGCAACGCGGCGGCGCACTTCAATCTTAATTTCTGTTTCGGCAGCTGCACCGCAAGCACGCTCGAATAGCATTCTACGTTCATCTTTAGTAACTTGGACATGTCGCCGGAGTGCCACAGGCAGAGGCTGATCAATAGGCCAAAGAGAGGCTAGTTGCCCCCGCTCGATGATTCGCGCTACACGTTCACGAGAAATAGTATCTCGCGCTCTAGAAATCTCTGCACGCATAGGCTCGACCTCGGCCTCGACTGCCCGGTCAAGTGAATTGCGCAAAGATGACAATTCTAGTTGAGTCTGTTGCAAAGAGGAATCGAGGCGCGTGGTATCTTCCTCCAGCTTAATGTTATTGATTTTCGCGGCAGCAAGTGCACTTTGAATTTCCTTGAAGGTGGCAGCTGTCTGGCAAATTTTTGACACAATTTGCTTTAATCTATCACTCTGCTTTGATATCTTTTTGGTTTGCACAATACAAATATCACAGACTAAATCAGAACTCGCTTTGAAGGTGGAGAACGCCAAGAGAATGGACCTGGCAGTACTACCCCAGGAGTCTAAAAGGTCACGTTGAGACCGTGCATCTGCTCTTGCTTCATTGAGCTTAACATCGAGTTCCCGCCGCTTCATTTCAGCATCTTGAGCTCGCTTTTGCGCTACTTTTGTAATTTCATCATTTGACCCCATGTCGACGACGCGTTGTACTGCGCGTGCGAAGGCTAATGCCTCTGGCATTGTTTTGATTCCAGATTCACCAGTTTCAGCGTTAGAAAATGTCCCATCCGCACGTTCTTGCCAACCACAAGCATCACCATTTGCGGCGCGCCGCAGTTGCTCTAGCTCCACGCGGAGCACTTCCATTTGACTATGTGCTTCTGTGCGCACCTGCGTCATACTCGCCTCAAAACTCTCCTCGAGTTGCATGATTCTTGTATCCGCGGCCAATTTAATTCGATTCTCCATCGAATCCCGTTCATCAATTAGTCGCTCATTCTCTAGAGTTATACGATTAGATTCCTCGCGGGCCTGTTGCCAGCCAATGATTCGATTCACAACTGGACGTACCCGTTCAAGCTCAGCACGAAGTGCGGTCAACTCCCCCATTACCGCGTTGTGGATTTTTAAGTTAATTCTCGTCCTACCACGGCACCTACTGCGGTACCGTAGGTACGGTACAAGCTGGTACCTACGGTACCTACGGTACTGACCTACCACGGCGGTATGGTACCGTAGGTATTCTTCTCTCCCATACAGCCCCCATACTGAACATTACTGAACACCGGGAGGCCCCAAACAAACCAAGGTTGCCCCACAGCAAACGCAAGCGCAGCCCGGCGGCCTAGAATAAACTTCAAGTTCACTGCCAAGCCTGCCAGTGACTCCCGGGCCGAGTCCGAGTCGGAGTCGGAGCCACTGAGTGCCAGTGACGGTCACGGTTGAATAGTATTTCAATAACTTGAACCTGAAGGAATCGAGGACGAAGCCTGAGTCGGAAGGACTCGGACACCGTGACAGGCCCAGGCGCGGCGGCCCCGGCGGGCCGGGCCCGGGGGGTCCACATCCGAGTCGCCGGGCACTGGCAGTGACCATGACAGCGGCTCGGGGCCCGGGCCGGGCCCGGGCGCCGCTCGGCGCAGATGCTCGGTACCGCTTTTTTGCGTCGCGCCCCCAGGCTCACTGGAAAGGGCAACACCTCAGCCTGAGAGGCTCAGCTAAAAATACGGGCATTTTACAAGTCGATTCCCCGGGCCGTCCGAGTCCCCCTAGTACTAGCATCTTGAAAGTGGAAGTCACGGTGGTGCCATAGAGTGGTGCAATAAATAAATACTTACCAGGAGATTGAGAATTTGCTCTACCGTTTCTTGACGTCTCTTTTTAGGCGCCGGCTGGGTATCCTAGCCGCGCCGCAGGGAGAAGGCCTCTAGAGGCTTGGTGTATGTCCTTTTCCTTTAGGATATTTCTTCCTTAATTAATTATTTATATTTATTTTATTTTTAAGCATCGAGGACAGACTCAGCGAGGACACAGCCTGAGTCACGGTGAGATCATTTCAGTTGGGGAGGAATAACCTTGCACCCGAGCCGCTAGTCTGAGCGGTCGCAATACGACGCGCGGAAGCTGAATTGGTAAATAAATGCCTTGCCACACGACGGCATTGATGGCACTGATGGCCTACCGAGCGGCTGTTTATAATGGTGCTGCCGGTCTTTTATTATTTATTGACGCACCGGGATGCTCCCGGTAGCCTGAGCAGACCAGTGTAAAAGGCTGGCCATGGGCTGCACGGCCCGGGCGCAGCAGAAAAAAAAAAAGGATCTGTCCTAGTAGTCTGGATCCGTTGTGCAGTAACCCATTCTAGTTAGAACCAACTTCAAGCAAGGGAAGATAAGGCAGAAAGTCACGTGACCCAAAGATTTTAACGGTGACTGGCTCCATCTTTGCTTAGGGGCCTGGTAGGGTCAAGTTTCTTGGTCGGCATCATGATTTTGAAGGAGGCTGATGATGCTTAGGGTAAAGCAATACCCTGGCCAAGCCGCCAGAGGAGTTGAACGATCTGAAATGATCACGTGCACAATTCTACCATGCAAGCTATCTTACGAGAGCCCAGAGCTAGCCTACAGCCACAAACTCTATACGCTCAGGTCTGGCAGTCTTTTTTTTTTGCTCTTCTTGCCGCCGCACGTAGCGCCCGCTCATTCGCGGACCGTCGAGGATGTGTGCGATCGGCACTCTGTTGTGCGTACTCCATCCTCGTCTTGCGTTTTTGGTAATCTCCCCATGCACTGGTCTCTGGATTTTTTGCGTTGAGTTCCCGAAGCCGCCTTTCAACCTCCCGTTGTTTGGCTTTTTGGACTTGGAGCTCTGCTTCACTTAAAGTTTTTTCAGCCTGTGCATCATCTACGGGGAATAGCTTGCGGAATGCGGCTCTTTGCGCAGGGCAAAACATGTATCTAAGAAGGCCCATTTTTTTTCGGATGCGCTTCTCGCGTAGTTTCAATAAACGAGCGTGTTCTTTTCGTGCCGCAAGCTGTTCAATCATATCACGCCGAACCTTCTCCTCGTGGAGATATCTTTTTTTCTTGTCCCACCATCGCTGACCCATGGTCTGAGTAATCATGGTCTGCTGGATCCTGAATGCTGGGTAAAAGAGCGCCGGAAACAGAACATGGAAACGATTAAACTCTTGCCAGTCTACCTTCTCATCATCGTTGAAGTCAAGCAATTCCAGCGCGTTTCGCGTGTTGCCTGAGAAGTCATTTGGAGGTACGATATGATACAGTACCCTCAACATGAGCTCAAGCTCCTCCTTCATGATGTATCCATTTTTATCCCGATCAAATATGTAGAAACAAAAGCGAAGGATCTCCTGTGGTTCGAAGAGGCAATACCTATATAGTTGCGAAATACTCAACACGCGAGATCTCGCTTGCAATCAATTTCTCACGTAATCACTGCGACAAGATACTCGCCAAAGTCGAGTTCCTCGGTATGGTGTATGTCGCACAGGTCGAAAATTCCATCACCAAAAATTGACCGCTTTTCGTGAAACAGCAAGTAAAATTGGTCAATTGCAATAACACCCAGCATTTCCTTGTCGCCTTCGCGGAAGTGGCGCCAGAAAACAGCCAATTCCTTGACACCAACTGCCAAACGCGCATTAACTAGTTCAAAGTTACGGCACGCACTGTTTATGAATTCCATTACCTTCAGCGTTCGATGGTCGGGGTTTGGCACAGTCATCGATGCACCCATGGGTTGAACACAATTATTGTACGGTTATTAGAATTAGAATCATCTGCGTTCGGGGTACCTACGGTATAGCAAGAGTATGTCGCAGCGTTACGTAAAGTAGTAGGGTCCTAGCTCACCAGCCAGAGGCTGGGCCAAGCCAACTACGAGAGTGTTTTATAGTAAATTGGTTTACACCGTAGCGTCGATAGACACTCAATACATATCTAGGGTAGGATGGGCTAGTAGGTTTCTCTCTCTACTCCCCTTGGACGCGAGCGTTCATCAGATGCCCTTCTCCATGTTCAGCGCTTCGAGGTCCGCAGGCGCATATGAGAATCCAGATGCAATAAGTCCTATACGAACTTTACGAGATGAATCATCCCTTACCGTGGCAGTTCTGAACGCGATCATGACTCGGATATGACACCGTGACCCACCCCGGGCCGAGGGTGGAGCACGTAGTTGTGCATCACCTCTTCTGAACGGGGAGAAGGGTGCATCCTCGAGTGCATACTTAAATCTTGGTGGTATATTCACCTTTTGCTCTTTGTAGGCCCGGGTAAATAAATAAAGACAGCCTGAGCGGCCTGAGTGACTCTGACTCGGCCCGGGAGCCTGAGAAATAACTTGAAATACCTGCTAGTACTAGTAGGTAAATGATAAACTTGAAGGAAGCCTGAGGAATATCCTAAAAAAAGGGACATGTGACCAAGCCTCCAAAGGCCCCAGGCTTTCCCTGCGCGCCTAGTACTTTAGTTAGGGGCATCCTATTGTTTATAATACTATGATACATACAAAAATTAAAAAAAAAATTAGCCTAATAACTAAGCCTGAGGAAGCCAGCCTCAGCTGACTCGGAGACCTAAAACTTGAAAATATTTATAGGTCGAATTCAGCCAAGGCCCGGCCGCCCGGGGGGTACAGGCAGTGTGCAGGTTCCATTGTAGTACGCCTATACATCTCTATACTGCCTATATACCTCTTGGATTTGGCCAAGGGACTCGCCCGGGCCAAGGGCAGGCCTCCCCGAAGAAAACTTACTAACCAAACTCACTTTCGGCAGCTACCATCTTGATTTCCTGGAGGATT